>Ga0247770_1000041_pt1 | contig 99752 bp, 9 predicted proteins | sample UWRJL136409B6_FD_179943 | JGI IMG/M metagenome (GOLD analysis project Ga0247770, IMG submission 179943) | Plant litter microbial communities from Arlington Agricultural Research Station in Wisconsin, United States - UWRJ-L136-409B-6 | ecosystem: Environmental > Terrestrial > Plant litter >...
AGGGGGGTTGAAAATGACGGCTCAGGGGGGGGAAAGTGGCATGCTTTCTCCCCTTCCCCCTTGGCATTGGCCGCCAGCGCTAGCCGCCGGCACTCCGCTAAGTGTCTGCGCTCAGGCCACCGCCGTTTCCCCGACGGTTATGCCATTTTACGGCAATTACCTATAACGTGCAACGTTTTTAAAATATTGATCTCTATTACGCCCAGGGGTGTAAGATGAACACCTATCTCTCTAGGTATAGAGGGCAGTTAACCGCATCCAGGAAATGGGAACAGGTTTCTGTTTCCGGAAGTGGGGTGCAGTGTTATGCGAATACGGTAAGGTAAGACATACAGTTTAGCAGGTCAAGTATCCAAAACAGGTAATATTAAATAATTAGGGTTAGGGTCCAGGGGCATATAAAACAAAACCCCTTAATTATTCCAGGTAAGGAAATAATACTTACCCATTTAAATAAGGAATTTATATTAATATAATTACTTTACTATACCTAATATATAAGATTCTTAAGTAACTTCTTAATTATAGTTAATATCTTTATTTAAAAGGCATTAACAGACTTAGACCAGCTCCGTTTATATTATTAAAAACTTTTAGTTAATAAGTATAAGAACTTTAGTTTATATTACTGTATTAATCTTTAGCTATTTAAGTTTTTCTCCTTTAAGTATTATATATATTAATTATTAAGGAGGCTTACTTACTTGAAAAAGAGGATAAATATTAATTAGCTTTACTATACCCCTGTTAATACCTCCTTTTCCTACTAAGCATTATATATATTAACCGCTAAGGAGGCTTACTTACTTAAAGTAAAGGATAAATATTAATTAGCTTTATTATACCCTTATTAATACCCCCTTTTCCTACTAAATACTGTATATATTAGCTGCTAGGAAGGCCTATCTGCCTGCAGCGGCAGAGAGCTGTAGGATATAGGACGAGTATATATTAATTAGCCTTCCTACTATATCTTTACTAAAACCCCCTTTTACTAAATATTATATTTATAAACTGTTAAGGAAACCTATTTACTTACAGTAATAAAGGGTTATATAATATAAGATAAATACATATTAATTAACCTTCTTATTATATCCTTACTAAAACCCCCTTTTACTAAGCATTATGTTTACAGACTGCTAAAAAGGCTTATCTACTTAAAGGAGAGGAGATATTAATATTAACTAATTATCTTATATCCTTATTAGCCTCTTTTTATTAATGTAATCGATATATATTAACTGTAGTAAAGGTCTGTTTATAGCTTATTACGTAAGGGTAAAATAACAGATGTTAATTAATGTTATTATATCCTTACTAAACTCCTTTTCTTACTAGTTATTATATCTTATAATTACTAAGAAGGCCTATCTGCTTAAATTATCTTAAGTTACCCTTAAAATATAAGTAGTAAGTATTATATACCTTTATTAAATAACTCTCTTTAGTTAGTTCTAATCACTTACTACTAACTTAACCCCTTTCTTACTATTACTAAAATATAACCTTAATAATTTTAAGGGGTTAGTTTAGAGGGAATATAAGAGATATAGCCTTTATATCTTTAAGGGGCTTCCTTATAAGGATTCGTTTTAAGGTTAAAATAATAGCTAACCCTATATTATATTCTCTTCCTTTTCTCCCTTATTATAACTTAATTTAGTGTTTATAATCTTAAAGAGTATAACTTATTATTAAAGCTTTTATCTAATACCTCTTAATCTACTTATACTACCCCCTTAGATAAATTACTCTTTATAAACTTAATTAATATAATAACAATATTACCCTTCTTAAGGTACCTTAACGCCAAAGTACTTTTCTCCACTTATAACTCAAACCGTTACTAAGCCTACCTTAAAGAGAAGATAAGACACTTACTGTTTGTTATTAGGGAGAAGTAGATCTGTCTTACATAATCTAAGCCCTTCCTTACTTTAAGTTACTTTTAAAGTATCGTTTATTAAACTTAAGAAGACTACCTTTAGTAAACGAAATAATATTAATTAACCTCCCCTAAACCTTAAGAAAGCGATTCCTTTAACGAAGATATATTTAAAATAGATATAATCTTTATTAGAAAAGCTGTAGAATTACTAAGTGTACTGGTATATTACGTAGTTACGTTAATTACGAACTTAAAAGAATTCCTAATAGACGAAGTGAAGTTTGCATTTTTCGCCTCTACATTCTGTAGAGCTGCCTTGTCCTAGCTCAGAATAACCCTTAAATGAGAAATAAGTGTTTTTAATAATTATAACTTATTTAAGACTTAAGTTAAGAATAATTTCTATATCTTTAACGTTATAGATAAGTGTATCGTAATCTCTTAAGATATTATCTGCCTTATAGGTAACGATAACATTATAACTTAAGTAGCTTAGACTTATAAGTAACTTTAGTAAACTAACGTATCTTCTATTATGGACTTTACGAGTGATAATAGTAATGTTAGGCTAGGACCTTAGCATTTTAAGCGACTCTTTACAATCTTAAAACAGCTTCTTTTTATTACTGAAACGGTTTAATCTCCTAAGCGATCTTGTCATTCTTATAAAGACCGGCCTATAGCTAACTACAATTAGGATAAAGATTTTATAGCTAACGTTATATGTGTTAAGGCAGCATTAAGTCTTTTAGAGGAAATTTACATTAATAATACTACTAAGAGTATCTTTAATCTAGATTAGAATAACATTACTAACTATACGTTACTTCTTATTATAAACTACCTTTTACTTAACTACTTACTTTCCAAATACTTTAAACTTCGTAAAATAAGCATTTTAGAGATATACACTTATAATCTAAAAGTAGCTAAGAAGGCTATACAGTTTATAAAGTAATGGCTTTAAAGATATAGCTAATTTCTTCTACTTAACGAACTATTTAAGTAATAATTTCTAATAGCAGTACGTTAAATTCCTAATTTCGAAACTTAACTTATAATAGTAAGACTTTATTTTAATGCTTACAAGAGGTATAGTGTTAATGCTTATAAGACGTCTAATTTTGTAAGCGTTAGTATAAGTAGTAAAGCCCTATAAGTAAATAATTCCTACATAGAGACAGACATTTTTAACTACTAAGAGTAAGGCAATAAAGTAACTTAAAGCGAAATTTAGGAACCTTAGCTAGGGATTTAAGCTAAAAGACATTACTTCTTTAATCACTACAGTTCACTTAACACTAACTTCCTGTATTTAAAATGCAGTTTAGCTAAGATAACTTTATAATCTCTGTTAATATACTGGTTTAGACCGTACTAAATACATTATAATCCTCTTTAATAGCTGTCAGTCTATATTAGCATAATTCTTACTGTGCTTAAGGGGTTTAAGCTGGGATAGCTATTACACCTAAAGTATATATATTTTTACGTCTTCTTAATGTAATAAGTATTTATAACTCTTAGCTTCGGTAAATCTAACCTAACTTACGGAGTGGGGAAATAAAGGTATATAATATTAAGTAACGATAAAACTCGTTAACTAGATTAATATTGTTATTTAAATTACGTAGAAGATAATAATAAGCTGTTTAAGTCTAAAAAGGGTAGATGTTAAAGAATATAGTAACGTTTAAGTTAAGGTACTAAGGGAAGCACATTATTTAAATTATTTCTAGTTAACTATTATTAATAATACTTATTTTAGCTACTGCTTATAAATTATTCACTACTATTATATATTACCGTATCCTTATTACTGTTTAGACGTTAACTTATAAAGTATCTTTTATACTATTTCTACTACTGTAACTTAATTTTAACCTTTAAAGCCGCTACAGCAACTCTTACCGCTATAAGTTAAGCCGCCAACAAGGGTTTTTAACCCTAAATATGCTTTAGTAGTAGCTTAGGGGCTTCCGTTAGTAATATGCTAATTAAAAGCAGAGTGTAGTCTTTTCTTTAATCTAGTACTAGTTATATTATTATTTAAGTAAAGGAGAGGAAGAAATATAAGTAAGTTCTTAAGGAAATTAGCTATATATAGCCCCTCTTAAAGATAACTGTTATATAGGACATAAACTAGTTTCGCATAAATATAAAGCAGTATTATTAGGTACTTATTATCAGAAAAAAGGGGGGTTTTAGGGCTCTGGGCATTAAGTTAGTAGAGCTAACAGGACGCTTAACACTGCTAAAACGCCAGTAAGCCTTAGCTACTTAAGTGACGAAGCTTAAATCTTGCAGAATAGTTTATAAAGAAGCTTCTAGCTTCTAACTAAAGCTAGAAGGAGAGAGTGAATATAAGTAATATAATTACACTGTTATAACTAAAAGTACTACATTTCTAAACACCTATTAATCTATTAATAATCTAATATATAGTACTTCTAATATTACGTAATAGTTATATCCTTCGCTAAGATTTGCGTTTACCTTATCTAATATCGGTAACGTAGCTTTTTATCAGACTTACCCTACTTTTAGCGGCTGATATTTCGACATATCCCTAAGTTTTTACAGTCAAATACTACCTTCCGATCGAAGTATATCTTTATAATAACTAACATAATATACTAGCTTACTTAAACGTTAATACTAATAAACTGTAAAGTTTAAACTGTAAGCTTACTACTTTTACGTAAAACTATCGAAAGTATATTAAGGGGGTTACTAAATACGTATATAGATATTAACGTAAGTATATAGTTATCCTAAATAAGTTTATTTTTTTCTAAGATAATAAGATATTAATATTTACTATAAAGTTTCTACAGAGCTATTAACTCTAATTCCCAGCAAACTAAACCCTTACCTAAGACGTAACAATTATACCTATTATAAAAGGAAACTTAACGAAGCTTTAAAGTTTCTTTTCTTACTCTTTTATAAGTGTTCTTATATTATTAAAGTAAAGAGCTTATTAACGTTACTTTTAATAAGGATATAAAGATATCTTTAGTTAAGATACGTTTAACCTTACTTAACCTCTTAACTAAGATCCTATCGTAAATATTTAAGTATCTTAAAACAGAGCCTACTATAATTAAAAGCCTCCACCTCGTCTGTAAACGATTTTACAAAATCAGCTTTAAACTCCTTATTCCTATCCTCTCTTTTAGGTTTAATAAGGAATCGTTAAAGCATATTACCGAAATCTTAAACTATATTAGTATCTGAAAATTAGTTCGCGAAATCAAGTTTATCCTTACTTTTTATAATTGTTCGTTAACTACAATTAAGGGCTTTGTTTCCTTTTACAGCTAATGTCTATTTAGCCAGTCTGGCTTAAGGAAATTACACTCTTTAGTAGAAAAGCAGGAGGGACTGGAGTAATGCTACGTTAAAGATATTTACAGACAGTACTTAAAACTCTTAAAGTTATAAAACGCGTTTATTTAAAGTCCTATTACTTATTAAAAGTTAAGCTCTACTATTGTAAATATACTTTACGTTATAAATTTAATATTCTGTAACTCTTTCTTCCAGTTAGGACCTGACGTGCTGCTGCCTAACGAGTGGGATAAGTTTTCCTGCTATATGCTCCAGCTCCTAAGCGCTAGTAATATATAAAGGGGTAATCTCTTATATCCCTTATATTAGTACGTTATCGATGTGATTAACGTAGTCTTAGCTACTATAAGTATATTGTTTTATAATCTTACCTTTTAATTATATTTACTAGGACAGTTAGCGGATATAATAGCTCCAGGTTTACGTCTTATCCCCCTGTTCTAAAAGCTAAGAAAAGTCTTATTTAATTATAACTATATTAGTTAAGACGGCTAAAATGGTTAAGATATACGCGATATTTGCCAGTTTCTCTTAGTTTGTTTAGAAATTCCCAATCTAAAATCTTTAGAATCTCTTTCTATAAATATAGACGTTAATCGTAAAGTATAATTATTACTACTCCTCTAGAAACTGACCCTTAGGGGCAGCTTCTTTTCTAAGCTAACCAGCATCTCCGTTACCTACGTTACTCTAAAATACAATAATCTAATTGCCTTTTTAAACTGCTTATCGATGCCAATAGTTAATCTTAGCATATAGTGGGTGAACTTAGTTAGTGGCTCCTGGGAGGTAACGTTAGATGCGTTAAGGGAGAAAGAACCTTAAGCTACGTCTGTTAGCTACCTATATAGTATCAAGTGTAATGTTATAGATAAGACAGACCGCTTATTTATATTTAAGGAAGGGGATAATATTACTTCTTAAGCATAGGTGTATATATCTAGGGCTTTGTCCGAAAACCTTATAGTAACCTGGCGCTTATAAGGAGGGCTTTGAATTACGCTGGTTATAGGAATGTAAGGAGCTTTTCATTCCAGTTAAAATACTTTATAGATAACGCTAAATATTCTTATTTTACTAGTTAGCTTTGATAAAATACAACAGTATAGCTTATCCTTTCTGCAAATACCTTAATAATAATTGAAATAAGCTCTGTATTAAACTATCGGTTACTGTTATTATTATTATTATCGATAGTTAGGTTACGATCTTAAAGGGTTTGGGTTACTCTGCCTCCTTAGTAGTAAAGTTACTAAAACTTAGTGTAGTGTAGCCTCTGCTCTACTGATCTTACTGCTAACCCTGTATAGTCTATACTCTGCTAATCCTGCTGCTAACCCTGTGTAATCCATACTCCGTTAATCCTATTACTAACCCTATGTAGTCTATACTTTGCTAATCCTGTTACTAACCTTATATAGTCTATACTCTGCTGATCCTGCTTCTAACCCTATATAATCTATACTCTATTAATCCTGCTGATAACCTTATATAGTTTATACTCTATTAATCTTACTATTAACCTTATATAGTCTATGCTTTACTAATCTTACTTCTGACCTTATATAGTCTATGCTCTGCTAAGCCTCTATCTAGCTTAGAGAAGGTATAGAGATCCGCTAGTCTAAATTACTAATGAGAAATGGTAGAAGTAAGTGTTAACAGCTTATTACATAAGGGACTTAGAGGTCCTTAGGATAGGATCTCTTATAAAGGAGAACTTAAAGTTATTGGGACCTGTGATATAGTTAAATCTAATGTATTAAGCTAAGTTAATATAAGGTTAATCTTTTTCGATATAAATAAGGGAGGTAATGCTCTAGCCTCTTAATTATGTACGTATTAGTAACTACTATATATTAGATAATTTTGTTTACTAGTTAATCGTAAGCTGTATAAGATTAGTAAGGGGTGTTTTTTATAGTTATATCTTTTCGATTATTAAAGACAAATATATTGTAACTTATAGTAACGTGTAAACTAAGCTAAACAAATTATACGTATCTAGCTTCCTCTAATAACGCGATAAGAAAATATTACAGTTAAGAACAGTTATAAGGTCGTTAAAGTCTACTAGCTAACCTTAACGTTAGTTCGACTTATAGTATAGCATTTAAGCGAAGCTAATCTAATAAAAGAAGTCAAGCTAAGCTTAGGTAACCTTAACGTTCGGTTCTTTAAAGGGAATATAATTGTACACTATAGTATAACGCTCTTCGATCGTTAAGTTAATAGGATTGGTATAGCGCTGATATATACTGTATTGCGAAAGTATATTGCTAAGCTTAAACTTTATCTAACCGTAGCATTTTAGAATGTTAAAGAAGGATAATATTAATATATCCTCCCTTAATATTACTCTCCTATTACCCTACCTCACTTTCCTATCCTTATTTCTCTAATAAATATAACTTTCGGTAGAGAATATCTAAACGTTCTAGAGGGCCTTAGTAGGAGTTAATAAGTTACGGAGGATCGTAACTAGTTCGTGTGTAATAACCTATTGCATTTTTTCCAGAATTGCTACAGTCTTACACTTATCTTAAAGTAGCTAGGACAGCCCCTTACTACCAGGTATAGGATATAATATAGAGTGTTAGAACTAAAGGACTTAGTAAGTTAGTAATACTTAAGCTTAATCTTTAATAATAACATATAATCTTAATAACAAAAGGGCTTTCGCTTCTAAACTAGACTCTAAAAACGCAGCCTTCAGAGCTATTACCAACTATCGAGCGTTAATTAATCGTGTCTAGCTCGAAGCGGTACCGACACAGAACTGGATATTTGAAACTTTACTAATAATAAGATAAGCTTTTATTTAAAATACAGTTAGAAATGAAAAAGGGCTATTAAAACGACTGCTACGCTAAAGGTAAAGTTATTTTTTAAAGTTGTAATAATTTAACGATAAGGTATAGTTACAACGAAAGCTTAACGATAATTTTAATAGTTAAAAGTAGATTAAATATAATCCACTTCTTACTATAATTAATGCTTAATCTATCTCTGCCCCTTACCTACTATTCTACTTAACTTATCGTCTTATTACTATATCTAAGCGTTTTTAACTATTAATTACTTTAAAGTTTCTTACTACTGCTTTAGCTATTAATATACTAACTATACTAACTAAGCTTACAGTAGTAAATCCAGTTATTAACTTAACAACACTTACCTAAAGCTCTAATACCCTTAACCGTTACTAGCAGGAAGTAGTTAAATAGTCGATCTAGCATAAATTTAACTATAAGTTACTAAGTTTAATCTTTAATTATATTATAACTACCAAATAGGAAGACCTACTCTGCATTACTAATAAAAGTAGTTAACTAAACTCTAAAATATACAATAAGGACTAATTCAAGCACTAGATTCTTAGCTAGCATATAATTCCTATCGTTAACGATACCTTAATCTATGTAAATAAAGTGCTGGGGTTAAAGGAAGAGTTTATCCTCTATTTTAGTAAGTGTAGGCATTATACTTATAAGCAGTTAAGCGATAGTTATAAGTTTCCTAACTAGATATTTATATTGTTAAGGAGAAGGGCGGAATATTAAGATAATAACAGCCACTGCATTCTTAGAAAGTACTATAACCTACTTCCCAAAGATATAAAGATATCCTTAAAGTAAAGTCTTAAACTCTATACAGATTAATAAGCCTGTAATAACTAATAAGAGTAACTAATCCAGTAGGTCTTGATATATATATACAGTATTAACATCCACTATAAGTTTCTTATAACCGACAAGCACTTAGTTATTTTTCAGTTCATAAGAGAGACAGTCAGCTTAAGCCTTAACACTAAACGTAAGTAGAGAGTTATCTTAACAGTTACACACATACGCGTTAAGTCTAGCAATACAGATCTCTCTATAGCTTTTCAGACTCTATCGACCTCTTCAGTATTATACTTAGACAGGAACCCAACTACTAACTTCTAACTACTTAAATATTAAGTCATTAACTAGATTAGCAGCAAGCAGGGTATCTTAACTATTAAGCTTGCCCTTTTCTATCTCTGCTTTATAGCAAGCTACAGGTCCTTAGATATTAAAGTGTCTTATCCTAAGTTAGATAATTAGCGTTAATTAGAAAGCGGCCTATTTCAGTATAATATGTTAAACTGTATAGTAAATTAACTTACTTTAGAAGATATAGTTACAGTTAAAGACGTAAATCCCTAGGAAGTCTTAAACCTAGTTAATCACAGCCGTCTTAAGCGAAGAGATTTTTAAGAAGCTAAGGAGAATCTTAAGGGGGGATACTAGGCAGAAGGCAAGGGGTCTAGCTAAGCTAGAAAGGCTCTAGATGTTAGTAATAAGGCTTATAACCTCTTTTTCTAATATAGTAGTAAGAGGTTTCTAAAGCGGTAAGCAGTAAAAAGACTACAGTAGGATAGTATATAAGGCCTCTTTCACTTTTAAGATAAGGATAGGGAGGTTATATACATTAAAAAGGATATAGAAATTTACGATAAGAAGGCTGAAGGTTAGGAGTATTTTTATAGTAAAAAATAAGTCCTAGTGCATCTAAGCCCTAACAATATAAGTAAGTTAAGTATAAGTAAAGATTATAAGAGGAAGCGGAAGGGGTAAGCTATTAAGAAGTTTTAATAGTTAGTTATTAGTATAATAACTATAACAAGCACTAAGTTACTCTCTATTATCAGACTAGATATAAGCCATTTTCTAAACAAAAGATATTGCTATTAATATTCTAAAATGTAAAAGAAAGTTAAAAGACAGCTAATAAGTAAAGACTAAATATACTAAGTAAAAAAGTACATTTTGAAGATCAGTGATTTTTAAAAATCGTAATATAAATCTTTATAAGACCTTACCTTTTATACCACTAGCTAACTATCCTACACAATACACATTTCTTCTGTCACATCATACCGCTATTTATACTAATATGCTTAAGAAAGCTACCAGGCCTATACTTAACAGCTATAAGGTAGCTCTTCTTTTACTAATCACCTCGCTATTAACTTACTAAGCTTTTATTAACTAGATAGGAGTATTAAAAACTTACGATCTTCTCGTAAGGTAATGGCCATAAGCTGGAAAGGTCTAAGTTATAAACGTAATACTTACCATTCATCTTAATAAAGAGATAAATGCAGGCACCAGATAACTACAGCTTATCCACCTTAAGAAGGACGGTTGTTTAGCGTTTATTTCCCCTCTTCCACTACCTCCTGCCCCTCTGGCAAGACTGGCAGACAGTTAGGTAGCCTTAAGTGTCGGGTGCATAAGTAAGGGGTATATAAGTAGGGGGTATATAAATAGAAGGTGCATAAGTGGGAAGTGTATACCTATATATAGTAACAGTTCCCATCAGTATATTATTAAGTTATTTAACATTTATCCACTTAATTTTAATTATCTCACTAGCTTCATTAATATAAATTACAAGGTATAATAAGGAAGTAAAGAGTAAAAGCTCACATTAAGTCAGCATCTATTCTAAGAATTTATAGTAGTAATATTTCCTTACTTAACAGAAATGCTAGAATAAATAGTTAGGAATTACTTTTCTAATATTCTACACTATTTTCAAATATTAATTTCTCAGTAAGAGCAGACCTTATATTAAAGCTATAAGTAAAGTAAATAAGTTAAACTTAGAAAACCGTTTCTAAAACCTGAAAACTGGAAACAGGTTATTACTAAGCGTTAAACATGCAGTTAAAGGATCTACAAGCTACTTAGAATTATCTAATATCGCAGATCTATTATAATACTAATCTAACTATTAAAGACAAATATAAGAGATTGTTAGTAAAATTTAAAGTGTTATATAAACAACCCAGATACTGTTTTCAAGTTCTTATATAACCCTTAAAATAATTATAATGTATATTTTCATCATTTCCCAGAAGCAGCTCCTTATACATTTTTTTAACTACTAAAAATCTTTTCACTATCCCTTATATCCTGTATAATAATAAGTAAAACTCTCCCGCTATTACCTACTAGCGAAGTATACTGCGAGATATTTAAACTTTACTACAAACTCTTAAGAGCGAATAAGGAAAAGGGGCACCTTATTAATAAATTAATAATATAGAACTTTTACTTATACTGTTAAGTTAAAGAACAGAATATATTTATTACATAGCTTATAAAGACAATAAGAGAAAGTTTTATAAAATGCTTAACTTATCAGTAGGTACTAGAGGAAACTTATCAGAAGGAGGATAAAGAATAAGAGATTTATATATATAGTGAATTTGATATTAATAAGTAAAATGAATAAGTTAAGGATATTTAGATTAGTGTAAATCGAAGAAAGGTATCGTTTGGTATCAGGGAATAAGCTTAACATTTAAGTAGAGAAGTTCTAACATTAAATCTATATTGTGACATTATCTGTATATAAGCTGTTAATATATACTAAAGCTCTAAATAAGATAAAAAACATCTTATATTAATAAGTAAGACCATTAATTTCATTTGAGATATAGAAATACTATAAGTAAAGTAAGCTATTTATAAAACAAATATATACCTCGGTAGACTAGCTGAAGTTCACTACTTATTATCCACGTTATTTACACCCCATATAGATCTGTCTTAAGATACATTAATTATTTCCTTAATCTTATCTAGCCTTATCTTAGCTTACGTTATCTCCTGCTTAACTTATATAATATAACAGCTAAAGAACTTATCTAATCCTTTTTTAATTTTTTCGATTGACTTATTCATATAAGTTTCAGTTTAAACGATCTCCACTCGTATCTAAAGAAACATTAGCTTTATACGTCCGAGAGCTAGCTCCATACGTCTAAAAGATTACTCCAGCTATTCGATTCAGTATATAATATTAGTTATTAAAGGTTAACATACACCTTATTAACTGTACTTTAGTACTTAACTAACGTTTAATCTAACGCTGGTAACGCTATGGTTGCGCGGGACGTTCCGATATCTATCTTAGAACTTATTCTTAGTCTTATAGCAGTACCGTTAGGCAGGTTTAAAAGAGTTATAAATCTGTAATAAGAGTTAAGTATGTTTAGAAATAATATATTTAGAAACATATTAAGAATAATTAATATAAAAGTAGGTAGATTTAAGTTAAAGCTTAAGTAGAACAGGTTAATATACTTACTATTTATCTTATCAGCATCGGTATAAAAACTAAGTTACTAATTTATGCTAAATATAATGTAAAGAATAGATAATGTAAGTAGTAGTAAGATACCTAGGAATGTAAGGCAAAATGAAGAGAAGGTATTATTTAAACTTAGCTAGCCTTTCTTTTAAGTTTAGGATAAAGATAAGGGTAGAGTATAAGGATTTTAAGGCAGACAGAATTAAGATTACTATATGTATTATTACTTGCAGATATTAGTTTCTAAATTCGGTATTTCTCGTTACTGTAATTAAGAATTAGCATTTATAAAACCGATAAGGGTATAACTAGCTTACGTTAATATAAAAGCAACTTAACTGCACGAAATTTTTATATAATAAGCTATTCTATATCGCATTCCTATACTAACACTACCGCTATTACACCTTAGTATCTAAAATAAAAGGTACTTTCCTTTTTACCCTCCTTAATACCTTTAAGCTCTTTACTAATCAGGTCCTTAACCTTTATCTTTTAAGCTTACCTATTTAACTTATCGCTAATATCACTCCTATCTTAGCAAAGTTTATAATATAAGTTAATATATAAGCTCTAGCTAATACTTATTACAGTATATATAACCCCTTAGGCTTACACTATATAGCAACTTTAGCCTTCACAAACGTAGACTTTCTTCCTATAAGCTTCGTCTTTAAATCACTACAGTGCTATAATAAGGAGCTTAATACCTTCACGGTACCACTCAAGGCACTAGATAGTTATGCGTATATTATATAGTACATCTTATCTAATTCAGTTACGTCTTCTAAAATAAGCAAAGTGGAGACTTATAAAATTTATATAAGCAATATGCAGGAAAATCCCTTATATGTAGCTATACAGTTATATCTAGCGGTTAAGCTAATAATAGTCTTAAGCTCTAAAAGATAAGTAACGTTTCTTACGTCGATTAAGTTCTGTAGATAAGTATATCCCTAGCTACTGTTACTTACAATTCCTTAACAATTGTGGAGACTCTCCATTCTATACTTACGTCTTTAATTATAAGCTAAATTTTAGTAACATTAACAAGCTAGGCCACACCACTAGCAGGTAAAACAGATACTGTTAGAGAGTTAGATAAGCTATCCTTATCGTCAGCATTAATAGTAAGCCTGCTATTAACTATTACTAGCCTGCTGGCTGCTAACCTTTCCTCTACGGTAGAGACTGCGTCCTTACCTTAAGCGGTAAGCTCTACTACGATTCTTAAGGAAAGTATACCTATTTAAGGCGATCTGTTAGGCTTTACTAGTGCTAGATTAATAATCAGGCCTTTAGTTATTACCACTACAGTAATCTCAACTATTACTATAGTGTAGATAATGTTAGCACTTATTTCTACATATATTAGCGGATGATTAGATAGCACGTTAATTAGCTCCTACTCCTATCCCACCTTCCTAACCCTAAACGTTCTATTCTTAATTAAATTAAGATTAGTGTTTTTATAAGTAATTAGTTATTTTCCAGTTATTCTTAATATAGCTTAGTTAGAAATCTTAAAGACTTATTAAAATAGTTACTAATGTGTCAGGTTAAACCCGCCCCTAACATAGCGTAACCACCCCGCCCTGAACGAGGTCAAGAGCGTATCTACAATGCAGTGAGAAAGAAACGTAATGAAATAGAATTTTATCTGCCTATATAATATAAGGTATATAAATTAACAATAAAAGAAAACCATGTATAATAATCTGCTATCAGATACAGTTTTAAAACCCTACTTCTTATCTGACTTATTTATAATATAAGATACATAACATAACTAATATATAGCGATATGTAATATATATGTAATATATAATATATATATATGTAATGTACTACCTTATACAATTTATACGATTCCCTTTTAGTAGACTTGTAGGGGATATTGTTATAAATAATTGCAGGGAAAGTGCAAGACGTAATATCTCTAGGGTTAGCTAGTTATATTTAAGGATGTAAAAGGTAAGCAGTTAATTCTTACACATTCACACTACCCCAAGATTAGTCTGAGGGACTAAAGACTGCCCTACCGATTTATCTCCCTAACTACATATACTAAAGTGTAGTAAATAAACAGATTAAGTAAAGCGCTAGACATTATAACTTTAAGTGTTTGTTAATTTATCAGGTTTTAACGCAGCACTTCTAACGTCTCTAGCAGTAAAAATGCTAAGAGCGAATTAGCAGACGATGGTTTTAAGCGTAATGATTTGAGATGAGTGTTTTTAAGTGCCTGAAAACCGAATCTAGAAACGGATTTTAAAGTAAGTGTGGGTGGAAGGATAATATATAAGGCTTCTATTACACTGCTTTTTTCTAACAAAGTTTTCTACTTTTACTTTATATATAACCTTACATTACTAACAGTAACTGTTTTTACGGAAGATCGTATGTCCTGTTTTACTTAAGTATCCCTTGCAGAGCAGTGTTAGACGTGCTAAAAGGTTAAATAGTGAAGAGGTAAAAAGGAATATATCTTACAGTTACTTATTAAGAATGGCTGACATTCTTTATAATAGGTACAGAGAAAAGGAATATCTTATTACTAACTTGTAATATATAAAGTAAGTTAATAATAAGTATATGCTACTTCTACCCCCTTCTCCCTACACCTTTTTACTTCTCCCCTCTTTTACTTACACTCTTTTTACGGCAAAAGCCCTCTGCTATAGATGGCGGCATTTCTTAGCTATAAGGAGGAATGTTTGGAACTAAGCGTTTTGCGAATTAGTAAACTTAGTCTTTAAGGGTGTCTGTTATGGGTTAGACAGTGACTAGCTTTCTAAAGAGTAGTATAGCTATTGGAAAGAAAGGATAATAGTGGTAGTGGAATAGCGAAGCCGTAAGTTCTCTATTAAAAGAATGGCTTTATTTATATAATTAATTAGGATTATAATATTTACGTTTCTGTAGGTTTAATCCTGCCTTAAGAAGTCTTCTGTAAACTCTGGAATACCTACCACTATTTTCTTATGCTTTAGCTTTCGTTTTGAACTGTTTAAGCACTAGTTATAAAAGCTGCTTACCTTAAGACACCTCTTAGTTATAATACCCTTTACCGCTCTAAAGAAGGTGTTTAAATAATGCTCTCTGTAGGCTTATGTATATACCTTTTAGTTATTTAATCGCTGTTTACTAAAGAATATGGATCGCTTTTGCTTTTCTGATAATTATAAAGGTTCTTAAGCTAGGAGAAGTCTGCTGTGTTAAATGCATGCCTCTGGAGCTAGAGGGTATTTTAGCCTTCAGGACCAACTGACTCTGGAATACCTTAGCCTCAGGGCCGTTTAGCTGGGACTGCCCTTTTGAATCTAGAGTCTGGCCGGCTAGAGGAGAATGCGTGACGATGAGCACTTTAAAAGGTCTAGTTATAACCGCGTGACTATAATCTAGGTATCTGTTAAAAGGGAACGGTAGTTACTATTAAAAGTTTAAAGGTAGTTTATAAGTTATAAAATTAATAAAGTGAGTTAAAAAGTAGTGGTTACGAAGGTTATATATATATTAGAAAAACTCCTTTATAGTTACGTAATCAATCTCTAAACTAACCCTTTCCGTAATTGTGGGGTAACTCCTCTAATAATAAAGCACCTCTAATATCCAGTGTCCTTATAGCATGCTGTTTTAGCATAACTATAAAGCTGTTATTAGAATTCCAGATAGTGTAGTATTTATATTAATATACTGAAGTAAAGTAACTTATAAATAACTTAATAATAACTCTACCACCACACTACTCCAGCGTATAGCTAATATGTTTTTCTCTTTATTTATTATAAAGAAAACTGCTTTAATGTCAAGCGCTAAATGCTAAGCATTTAAATTAAATAGAATAATAATACTTAATAATAATATAAATGTATATTAGAAAGACAAATCTAGATAATGACTTATTCTAATTAGAGTATATACTGCTAGCTGAAGTCATTCTGTTAAATCTTCTCCCAGCTGTTGGTGGGAGAATTGCGCCTTTAACTTAGTTTAAATCTACCTGCAACTTTTAAACTACCTTTCTCAATACCTGAAAATTATTATAAGATCCTTATGCTGCTTTAACTTCTCTTATTTCTATATAAGGTAAAGCCTATATTAGTTAGTTATATTTAACTATAACTTATATCTTAATGTTAAAGTCTAACTGAAAAGTAGTAAATTAGTTACTTAAGTGTATCTCTACTAATAAGTTAAGAGAAGCTTTTATATGTTAAGATAGCTATTTACTTATATTAAGATAATATTTTAACTTAGTAAGACTTATATCCTATATTGAAGAAACTTTAAGGACAATTTAACGTATATTACTTATAAACATTTCATCCTTATTTGCTTAGTCTGGTTAGCATTAAAGGTCAGGTAAAGTTAAGGACTGTAAAGTTACCTAAAAGGACTGTTTTACTAAGGTGTTATATTTCTACTTTTAATGCTAACTGTATAAGGGTCTTTAGGCTTTTCTCTCTACTTCTTATTAAGTTATCTTCTACTTTAAAGTGGCGTGTTTTTGTAAAAATTGGGCTTGAATTTTGTGGAGATAGAGTAATATATTTAACTTTAAGTATAGGCTGATATATATATTAGTAGCTGCATATTTTAGTTAATCGGTTACTTATATATCTCTTATCTTTAAGAGACTTAAGAGCCTGTAGCTGATCTTAAATATAAAGCTCTTAAGAGTTATCCTCTAACTACCAGAAGAATTGCACTGTCCGTGTTAAATCTCGAAATATCTCTTCATTTAAGTTATTTGCTTAAACCTTTAAGTTGTGTTTATATCGAGAGAGAAGATGAAGAACAAATGGAAGGACTCCAGTAATCCCCATTCCCTTTACTGCTATAATAACATTCTCGTATTTATAAATGCTTATATCTTTACTGTAAGGACCTTCTAAATAGATGTTAGTGTTAGTCTTAGTATAAAGAAGTGAATTTCCCTTATGTTTACTGTCTGGAGCTATTAGAAAACTAAGCTCCTTAACCTGCCTTATTCGAAACTCTTCAGGTTTAGCCTATATAACTATTAACGGAATACTATAGAGGAGGTTATATGCGGGAAGCGGCCCTAGGAAGAATACATAAAAGTAATACTTAGGAAATGCATGTATCGAATGGCTAGCCTGGGGCTTAATATCCATTTAATGTAAAGATGTTAAAACTGTTAGAAATGTTATATCGTTAAATTGTCTACACTCTTTAACAGTTATAAGCCTATACTGAAGGAAAAAGGTAGTGGTAAGTTGATAAAGATGCGTTAAGCACTAAAGCTTACAGGATATAAGTGTAAACACCTTTATAAAAGTAAGGGGCTGAAGGAAAACGTGCTAAGTCTATGCCACTATTACTATAAGATAGACTGCTAAGTGGATCTTACTAGTATATTTCTAAAGTCTCTTAGTAAATAATATACTAAGGGGAATAAAGAGGAGGAAGGTAGTTTAAGCCTATAGCTATAATTAGCATTTCTAAAACTACTGTTTTTTTATAATGTGAAGATTATATACCAGAACACCTGATAGACTTAATATATCCGACACTCCTTAACACTTAAGGATAATCCCGGTATAGATTAAGGCTTCAGTAATTGTAATTATACTTGCACAGTGGTAAGCGAACTGGTAAAGACGAAGAGGGATTTAAGCTATATCCAGCTAAAGGTTTATCTTACTACTTAGAAAAATAAATATAAGATTAATCGATATAATTAACGATGCTCTCTTTTCTAAAAGTAACTAATTACTAACCCAGGCACCTAAAGCGATACTATTAATAACTGTGTAGATAACTATAAAACTAAGTCTTAGCTAGGTAGTATTAAAGAATAAAGGTAAAAAAAAGGGCTGCAAGTGTTAAAAGGACATAATAAGTATATATAATCTAAGTTTAAGATAACAGTATAAAAATCGCACTACTAAATAATATAGAGGTAAAACTGCTACACTACATACTATAATAAGGTAAACTTAGATTATTATAAGGGGAGCTTAAGAAAGTTACGCTTTTAGATTACTTATAGTGAAAGTAGCGATTAAACAGCTTATATAGCTACTATAAATCTTAATAATACTTAAAAATAAAGCATTAGCTGTTACGCTTTAGGAATAGGGGAAACAAGTCTTAGATTCTAACACCCTACAGAAAACCGTTTAATCGGCACTTATTTAAAGTATAAGCGCGAAAAGTCTTACTTATAAAGTAAAGGTTATTAGCGCTTATTAGCCAAAACTAGTTCCAGATCTAAACCCCTTATTCTTCCTAATTCTGTTTTGGAAAATCACGAACCCTAAATCAGTCTAACCCCCCTTATTCTCCCTAATTCCAGTTCTGGAAAATCTATAAATAACACTACCTACCCCACTATAAGCACCTAACATATTGACCCCCGGGTTAAGCACAGTTTCCAAACCCGCACGTAAGGCTTTATAACTAAGGCGTATGCTCTTGCTAAATTAAGTGCAAAAGTAGCAGTATATGTAGAGCATGGCGGAAAAAGGATTTGCTTCCGGACTTATAAAGACTTTCTGCTATAATGGCTTAAGTCCTCAGATATAGACTTATTAAAGTTATATAACTTAGACGGTTTCTAAGCTCCCCTTAAGCTAAGCAATTCCATTAACGACTTTATTAGCGACAGTTCCCTTATCTTATTACTTTATTCTACAACCTTTCCTCCCTACTAGCCTTCTCAGCAACTTACCTACTCTAATATCCTAATCGTCTCTACAGAGCCCTAATCCCTACTAAGTAAACGCTTAATAAGCTTCCTTAATAAACTAGGTCCTTATCTGCTATTATTATCCTTAGAAAAAGCTCTGCTACACCCTAAGCTAATAAAGACAAGGCTAACTACATTACAAATAATACCCTTAATACTAGTCTCAAGAAAGCGCTAGCACTTTAGTCTTTAAGTAAAATTAGCTATACCGTTACCACTACAAAAGAAGGTTAAAGTACTTACGTGTACTTAATTTAAATAAAAGCTGCAAATTAGACACTGGTGTTAAAAGGAGTAATATAAAGTGTTTATATTAGATTACTAGCTTTTTTAATTTTAAATTAAGTTATCCATTTACATAAATATTTTATTATATATATATATCTGTAGTTTAATATAGCTTTCTCTAAAATATAATTCACTATAAGAATTCTAATAGTAATAATGTATAAGTCAGAGCTACTTAGGGCCTAATTCTCTCTTTAATCACGCTAACATTACTAACAATAAATTACAGTTTGTTCTTTTAACTAGACTTATTTATATAGCATTTAAATGCTTAACCTTTATATTTTATTTCCTCCATCATATTCTTATTTATAATAACTATCTAGCTTACAGCTTAACTATGTTATCTAATGACTTACAAAGTGCTTATAATTCTTCTTTTATCTTACTATCTAAAGCTTTATTATCTATCTAACAGTCTTTCCTCTTAAATATACAGTTTAACTTTTAATCTTTAATAAGTTTACCTAGTTAGTATAGGCAGTTACTAATCTTCTGCGATTTATTACTATTACCAATCCTAATATTAAGGACAGATATTCTAGACAGCACTATTATATTTAGTATCTTTAAGAAGCTACCCCCCCTTTAGCAGAAGTCCTATATCTCTGGCGTTACTAAGGGCTTAATATATTGCTCTCCATCTGCATAATAAAAGATCATTATATTTTAGCGTTTTAATCGGCTAAGTAAGTCTAATATAGAAGCATTTAGCTCCTTTTTATTTAGTAAACAGTGTGGTAAACGGCATAATAAATATACTTGAATTATCTCTAGTACAGAGTAGAATACTAGGGCTGAGATAAGCTTAATATAAAAAAGATATGAATGTATCTAGACTGTAATATCTTAAATATAAGCATTATTAAAAGTTGCGTTACTAAACTTAACGGTAATATTAACGTTAAAGGAAGGATATTTATCCCGAGAAAGTGAAAGTGCGTTATTTTTATTAGTAATTATTATAAAGTATTTATAAGATAAATTTTACTTACCTTATTGCCCCTTTGAAGTCTTTGTTAGAAAATGCGTGCTCTTGGATTAAAAGGACTACATTAAGACCGTTAAACAGCCGAGTTTTAAACAGATCCCACTTTAAATTCTCTCTAAAGTTGACTTTAAACTGCTGAAATTTTAGCATATATAATCTAAATAAGTAGTATTAGCAGTTAATAAGGTTCCACTTTTGAAGAAATATAATTTAAGTAAAGAATATACTTATTAATAATTTATTAGTAAGATATTTAGAACATTAACAGGGGAATATATAAACATACCAATATTAGACCTAATGATTAAATCAAATTACTTACGAAGTAGGAAACATAAAAATCCAAGGTATTTCTGGAATTCCTAAAGAAATCAAGTTATTATCACTTTACTATTTACTAACCCTTCTAATTTTAAGATCCTTCTTCCCGCAGTTAACAAGCGTACTAAGAAAATAGTATTGTTAGCAACATTACAAAGGGGATATTAGCTAATCTTAATCCTCCAGGATTCTAGTTTAGTAGATGAGCTATATATAGTAGCACACAGCTTATATAGATAGTGACTATAGTCTAACTTAATACTTAAGACTTATATAATACAGATTAAGTATATATTATTGCAGTGATAACTAACTTAATAGTCTTTTAACCTACTTAAGAGTTTAACATACAGTAAGGTAGACAGTTAATGTTACCTCTTTAATACTAACTCTAAGAATTACTAGCAAACAGTATTGTAGAATGACGGAAGTCTAAACCTTTTACTAACTTATCTTATAATTTATTTATAAAACTAATTAAAAGTAAACCTTAAGTGGAAATTTAAGAAAATAGTTAGCGTTTGAACAATACTGGTTTAAAAGGTTAAGTAAAGAGGTACAGTGCATTTTAAGAAGGTAAGCTTTTATATCTAATACTGAAGTAACTAATATAATTATATCTAAGTCTACCTTTCGGCTTACTGTAATAAAGTTTATAATGTGATCTTTAAAGTTAGCTAGTATTTGATTCCTTAACTGTATTACGTAATAAAAGTTAAATGCTTCCCTATTACAAAACTAGGAAACAGACTCCTAGAGGAGATATTTCAAATGTTTAGAGTTAAATAAATACCTAGCGTTAGTCTGTATCGTGAATATTTAGTCTATCTGGATTACAACCTCCCTTTTAGTAGAATAAAGTAGGAGTTGGATGCTTTCAAATGCTGTTTAATAAAGTAAAGTAACTTAGAAATCGATAGTTTGATCAAACAGATCCGTTTTAAACAATAATACCTTTAAACGAGTTCGAAGTTAGCCCTTAAACCACTTTATATCGGCAGGTTCCCTATAAAGTAAAATAATATATAGTAGTGATTAAGTAGGGGTAGTAACTAACTAGCAGGCCTATATTATAAGAACATTAACGATAGCATTAAAGCCGCTTAAGTCCTTAACGAAAAGAAGAATAATAGATGTAAAGGGGATAAGTACCTATTAATATAAGCTCTAGGCAAACTGCTTAATCTTTATAGGTAAGTAAGTATATAGCAGAAGAACTTAGTGTTATCGGCAGCTCTTTACTAATAGGGTAACTTTTATTTTCGAGATAATCCTTTTATTATAGAGCTTACAGTCTATTATAATTATTAAGGGAGAAATGCGTTAGAAAGTAATTACTTTATAATTACTTTTAGAGAGAAACTGTCGTTTTAATTTACCTTTAACAGTAACGATTATTCGAAGTAAACTTATTAGCTTATTAATTGTCTTATTCGCACTGCGGTGTTTTAAAAGGTAGTAGCCCTGTCTAGGAATGCTAGATTTAAGCTTAAGTTAATATAGAGAGCTTTCAGGTCCCAGAGGAGACTTAAGAGCTAAAGGGCAAGGCTATAAGGATATTATATTAGTAGTAGGTAGTTGTTATAACTTAAAAAGAATATAAGAGCAAAATATTAAAAAGCTATTTATTTAACTTACTTACTTATAATATAGATAGCAGGCTAGCTTATTTTAGGTTTAGGTTTACAGGGGCTGGAGGATAAGCGCTGTTATTTAAATCTGGATTTAGCTTTCTGGAAAATAAAACTAGTTTTCTAGCTAGTGCTTTTAAATTTAGCCTAAACCTGAAGCTAAGAATCTGTTTAGCTTACGTTAGAATAGTTTATACTTACTAGATAATGGAGTAAATTGCAACTATTTAATTATATAGTCACTTGTAAAGGAATAAAGTCGCTTATTTCACTTTGCCTTGAAACTTATATATTGTCTTCTTAACTATCTTCTTTAACCACAATAGAGCTTATCGGTATCGTCCGCATCCCTTTAAATTCGCTTGTCCTTTACGGAAAGGGAAGATATGCTAGTCCGAAGTATATTTAACAGCTTATTAAGATTTTAAAAAGGAATTACCTGTTAGACAACTTAGATAATTACATTAGTGGTATTATTACCTACCCTAAGCTTTAAAGTATCCTTAAAACCCTTAAAATTTCCAATAACGATCTTCTAACAACTACTTAAACCTTAGTTAGCTATTTAAAACTCTACAGTTATAAAGTCGCTTACCTTAATAGCGTTATTAAGCTTGCAGCAGTAAGGTTATGTAAAAAAAAGCCTACATTATGGACTGTAAAGCTGTACTGTGTATTTGGGAAGTGGATTGAATTCCTTAACGAAATTAAAACGACTACTTTAGTTAGTAAGCAGATCTAGAAAGTAATTAAGTATCATTTAGATAAGGTGGGAAAACGTAATAACGATATCTTTAATAAAGCTTAGACAGCTTAAGATTTTAATAAGACTGATAACTATAAAGATTATTAGTGTAAACTAATAACTGTTAAGTAAGGAACATATAATAGTTTTATTAACACGTTTTCCTCCTTATGTATATTACCCTTTAAGGATAGCTCTAATAAGTTTACATCTACTGTTAAGGTTTAAGAGATATTCCTTTGGAAATCTCTTACTGGTTATATACTTACTAATAAAGCAGATCCTTACGAGGTTAATAAATGGCTAAGAAAGTTATGCCGGTTCCTTAGTGTTATTAATAGTCTTCAGCTTAGAAATATCTATAAGACAATTACAGCTATATTAAAGCTAGTTAAAAACTATTATACTAATATGTTTAAATATTAAGATATTACTATTAGTAGTAATAACGAGATTATAATATCTATCGACCTGTAAAGTGTTCTCGACTTCCAGTTACGAGCTTTAGCGAGATACGATATAAACTGCTAGTATATTTTAGAGTAGTTTAGAATAAATAAGATCTTTACTAATATTACAGATAAAGAGGCATGTAGTTAACTTAAAAGAGAAATTCTATCTCTTAATATAATAATTCTTAGCCTTCTAACCTTCGACTCGAATATAGTATACTTCTCTATTGCAGTAAAGATTATCTAATATTACCTTGCATCCCTAATTAAGAAAACAGTAGGAATAAACAGGAAGTTAACCTTTTTTAAAACGTTGCCTTAAACTGCCCCTAATCTATTTTACGTTAAGGAAGAAGAAGGCTTATTTTAAATTGTGAAGGAAAAAACTTTATTACAACGTTTTACATTCGTAATTATTATTATTACCGTTTTACGTCTTTTCCTAAAGCTATAGAGAATCTATCTTTAATAAGATGGAGGCTAACTATTAAATGTATGCCTTGAAGCACTTACAGTGATATACTTCTTAAACCTTGCTACTTAGATGGGGTTTAGCGGACTTAAGATTAAAGAGAGCTTAGCCTATTAGTCTCAGAAGATTAGAGCTTAGTAATCTGATTCTAATACGCATGAAGATGAAGATATAAATATTTATAATAAACGAAAAGTCTAGCGCTGTGGAAGACCATTTACTAAATTAGTGCAAATCCTTTACTTAGAGGCTTTCTTACCTAAACTCTTAGCTGATTATGATTATATTAAAGGTATAACTCTAGGATTTGTTCTTTCTGACATTATTAAGAAGTTTCTAGGAGACTGTTCTAATATAATATACTGGAAACCTCCCCTCTCTGTAAAAAACTGGCTTTAGGGGTTAGTTAAGTTATTATGGTTAGATTAATTTATGGATATTTAGGGGCACGAGATGTTATCAGTAAATGATGCAGCGACTTTTAAAACGTTAAACGACGTTTAGGAAAAGGTTATATTATTACAGTTAGATATATCTATAGACTTTTAGCTAACTAAGACCCTCTTAGCTCTTAATATAGCATTACTTCGTCCTCTGCAGTACATTATTCCCGCTAAAAGCTAGCTTTAAAGAGTTACACTTATTAGATTAATGAAGACTTAGAGACTGCAGTTATAAGTAATATCTACTGTAAAGAGCGTTAGGTTTTCAGAGCTACTAACAGAGCTTAAGGTAACAGTGTAGAGTAAATTAGGACAAGTGGTAAAGAGTAAGATTGGACCAGCATTTAACTTAAGAGAGGAGCTGGGAAGAAAGCGACTACGGTTAAAGCTTACATTAATAGTTACTATTCGGGATATTCAGGCCTCTAGTCCTTAGCTAAAAAGACCCAGACTCAGCCCATTTGAAATGAGCTTAATTGAACTGATTAGAAAACGAAAATAACTAATTAAATAAATAAGAAAGTAAAAATAACTACGACTAGAGTTGATATTACCAGTTGAAGAAATATAAGTTTAAGCTCCTGAATGTCTGTTAAAAAGACTTAAGTATAATCTAATAAAGGAAAGGTATAAGGGGAATGGTAATTTAGTACCGAGCTTAAGTAAAGAGTTAGGAAGTTAGCTATTACAGCTAGAGCTTATATCTACAGTAAGTTTCTAGGGTATCTAGGCTTTTACACCTTAACTAAAAAGCCCTAGACTTAACTTAATTAAATTATTAGAAGATAAAAACATAGATAACGGCAATCTAATATTTAACTTAAGAGAGGAGTTAAGAAGAAAGCGACTATAGCTAGAGCTCACATTAACAGTTAATATTCGGGATATTTAAGCCTCTAGTCCTCGGCTAAAAAGGCCTAGACTCGGCCCATTTGAAATGAACTTAATTAAACTGATAAGAAAGCAAAAATAACGACAGATAGGGCTGATATTACCAGTTGAAGAAATACGGATTCAAGCTCTTAACCGTCCGTTAAAAAGGCCTAAATATAATCCAACAAATAGATAGCTTATGGAGAATAGCAGTTTAACATTAAGTTTGGAAATGGAGGTTAATTCATTGCCCCGTGAAGAAATGGAACTAGTATTGGTAGAAAGAAGTACTTTACAATTAGTAAGTGTTAAACCAAAGTTAACACCCTAAACTCTTAATATAAGGGAAGAGCTTAAAAACAAAAGGTTACAGCTATTAGGGGTATTACTTAGACTAGTTAAGGACGAAACTGAGTATAAATTAGAGGAGACTTTATAAATTTAGTAAGATATATAATATACTAGTTAGTTATAAAAGGAGTGTATAAAATGTATATAAAGCGATAAAGATAAGACACAGTTAATAAAACATATAAAAGAATATATATATATATAAAGATATATATTTAAAGAAAAACCTATAAAGGATACAGAGAGAGAAGTATATAAAAAGAGAGATATAGAGGGGTAGATGTAAAGAGGGAGATATATAAAGGGGTTTATATAGAGAGGTATATATAGAGGATATATATAGAGAAGTATATATAGAGAGGGGCATATATAGAGGAATATATATAAAGGGATATATATAAAGATGCATATATAAAGAAATATATATAGAGGGATATATATAGTAAAGGGTATATATAGAGGGATATATATAGAGATATATATAGAGGATATATAGAGAGAAGTACATATAGAGGGATATATACAGAAGATATATGTAGAAGATATATATAAAGAAGCACATATAGAGGGATATATATAGAGGGATATATATAGAGGGATATATATAAAGAAGCATATATAGAGGGATATGTAAAGGGGTGTAAATAAAAGGACGTTACATAATAGGAAGAAAAAGCTATATAAGAATAGAAAAGAGTGTTAGTAGGGTTCCGTTATCACTTCTTAAGAAATAACTTACTTTAGCTATATAACATTATAGTAACTTTCTTAGTAACACTGTTACAGAAGTTAGTAAGTTTATCTGGGCAGAACTCTCGAATTAGTGCTGCTACCTGTTTTAGAGTTGTATTATTAACTCTTTTAAAACTTGCGCTGTATATAAATTAGTTAGATTGCTAAATTAAAATAAGTAAACGATTTATATAACTGACTTAGTATAAGTAGAGTATACTAAAATAAAGAGTGGACTTGTAATAGTAAGCTTACTTTATCTTTTATTAAGACATTTCCGTTCTTTAAGTTTTTATCTTAGATTTACGCTGGAAATGTATTAGTCGTTTTATACACTTATATAAATATCTAAAGTAATTGTAGAGTCTTGTTAATATAGTGTTTGAACGGTTTTGCTACTATTTCGATTAGCTTTTATTAGAGATGTAAGGCTGCTAAAAAGCTACATTAAGCGAATGTAAGCTAGCCTTTAAAGTATTGTTATGCCTTTTCTATAATAGATAATGTCATTAACAGCTCTAAATGCGAGAGTGAAATAGCTATTTGAAACAGGAGTGTTATTAGGTATTACTGTTTAGCGTAGGAGTAAAACCTAATTAGTTATTAGGTCTTTACAATTCTGGGCAAAAAAGCTAAACGGGTTTTGTGTAATAAGCTAGGAGGTTAGCATTATGACCTTTACTACCTTAACTGTAATAGGTTCTGAGGCTATTTACATAGCATCTTAACTGTCTTACTGGATAGTGCGCATATTAAGTAGAGATAGAGTAGAGATAAAAAGAAGAGCAAAGGTAGCAGGTAAGTCTTTATATTTTAATACTTCGTCTCCTGACAGATTTAGACTTTAGAAGGGCTTTTATATAAATTCTGTAATTATAGGAAACAGGATGTAAGTTACCTTATATTATTTCCGAAATGGGAGTAGGAAATTAGAACTGAATCCTGTTTTCTGTAGTTTCCAGATTTCTATTTCCAGTTTCTAAAAACGATACTTAGTTTACCGTATATATATTTAAATAGAGAATTCAGTTCTGTTAAAATTTTAAGATATAAGAGTTAAGTTACTTAATACTTATGTTTTATATAAAGGTTATTACTTTTTTTAAAGCTATAGTGTAACGACCCTATAAGTCGTTACTAAGGCTAGGGCAGCTTGATAGTGTCCTTACAGAAAGGATAATATACGTTATGTAGTATATTAAGCTATTAATACAAAGATATAAAACCTTTATAACTAACTAAGAAGAGCTCGTAAGAGTGTAAAGTGCTTACCTTATAAGTAAGGTAAGCAGTATAAATGGGATATTTATAGTTAGGAAGCGCTTAAGACTATAAGCACTTTAAAGCTGTAAGTGTAGTATAAGAGTACCCCTTAAATAGCTAGTATAGATATTATTATTGTACTCTCGATAAAGTGTAAGGAACCTAGTTTCTGATAATAACAATTCATTTTTTATTTAGGTCTTACTATTTAGAATCCTATGTTGTGCTTATACTAATAGTGACTTACAGTGACAGTGTATTCCCTATCTGCAAGTGATAGCATTTATTATCCAGTCTTTAAATTACCCTTACAGCTTTAGCGTCCTGCTATACGACCCTACTTTAACCTTGCCAGACCTTTAAGCTTAAAGCTAAGTGTAGATTATAACAGTTACGCATAAAGATAATTTACTAATTAAAAATAGCATAATTATATAGAGGATTCTGCACTAAAACTATTATGAAATGCTGTTTACTACACTCTTAAGTTACATAACCTAAACATATAAAGAGCTCCGAAGACGCTTATACTAACAGGAAAATAAGTCCTAAGACCTTAAGGTAAGTGTAATTCTATCTAAACTTATTAATTTAAAGCTGCTATACCGATAAATAAAGCTTACTAAGTTATCTTCCTTAATTAACATATTTACTAATATATAAGTGTAAAGGTTTAGCCAGTAAAGTCTATTAAGGCAGATTGTTATCTTATTAAGCTAGCTACCGGTTTCTATACTAATTAGTACAGTTATTAGGTTTAGAAATAAAGAGAAGAAGGTCTTAATTTCATTACTGTTTTTACAATATCTAAGGATTAATTTAACTTTAAGGTGTAGTATTAAAGGATACTGTTTTGTTCTAAGTGCAGCAGTTAAGCTTCTATAGACGCTAAGCTAGCGAATCTGTAGAAAAGCGTTAAGCAGTGTAAGTATGCCTAATAAAGGTTAAATAACAACATTCTCCCAGTATAGGAAAGTGCAGATTCTGCTAATAAGCTCGCTGTAATGCAAGCTATTAAATAGCTTCTAACTCCACTTGTTAACATAAGATAAAGTGATACTTTTTAGCCGTGGGAGTACTTATAGAAGTTGTTCTAAATGCATATTACTAAGAGAATTGCGATAGTGCTCTTATATTATAAACTGCATATAGTAGCTAAATGCGAGTTTATCTGACTTATAGCCTTTCCAGACTCTAAGGTAATGTTAGAGCTAGGTTTTATATAACTAGATAATAAGCTAGGTTCTATATTAAAGTATTAGATGTCTTGTTGCACTGAGGGACTTGCAGGGAGCATTGTAAAGTGTTGATAGAAACCTGCTTATATGCTCTATTATATCTAAAATAGCTACGTTTTGAAATAGGACTGGAAATCCTGTCATTACAAAAAGGCGATATGATAATTAGAAATTGCAAATATCGGTAATAGTTAGTAAGAAGTCAGCAACTAAAATAAGAAGTTCCTATAGAATAATAATTATCTTGAATACTAAATAGTAAAAGTAGGTAAAATGTACTATAAACTAACATAGAGCTTACATATTTAATAGTTAGGCTTAGCTTTTATTTATAGAGAGGGAAACTTAATCCCAGAACCTGAAACTTGAGACTTAAATCTGTAACTTAAATCTAAATCCCAAATCCTAAATCCTAAATACAAAATCCTGAATCCTGAATTCCGAATTCCAAAACCCGAATCCTATATCCTAAACCTTAACTTAAAAGAGAGGGGAAACAGAAGCTAAAAATAAAAACATATTTATATAGCGAATTCTTCCCAGTATTTTTCTTACTCCTTTACCCAGTAATTAATCGCTTTATACTACTTCTTTAGCAAATACTTAATCCCTTACTAATATTTACTTACTATGGTAAATAAATTTATCGAACTGATTGAAGTCATACTAGCCTTTTTATAGGTAGATCTGGCTTTTAAGAGCGGTTTAACGGAGGAAGCTGTAAACTTCGAGGATATTATCCGCATTATTTCCCTCTTTATATAGCTCTCCCCAGGCATAGTGAGCTAAAATGAAATAACTCCTCTGCTTTCAGCTATAACTCCTTTACTTTTTAAGCTCTAAACCGTAATGGCAGTAGTAACACCCAGAAACAATTTGAAACTGCTAGAGTATAACCTATATATGGAGAAGACAGCTGACTCAGTCGTTATAACAAAAAAGACTCTAGGGCTTAATAATAATGTTAAGGTACTAGAGTAATCGTACATAAAGATAACTAACCCGGTCATTACAAATAAGGGACTAGGATCTAATAGTAATATGCAGGTGCCGGAACGCCCAGACATAAAGATAGTTAGCTTAGCTACTACAAATAAAATTCTAAAGCTTAATAACGGTATAAAGGTGCCGGAGCACCCATATATAAAGATAGTCAGCTTAGCTACTATAAAAAAAACTCTAGGGCTTAATACAGTTACCTCAGTTACTATAATAATAATAATAACACTAGCACCCTTAATTAAGTTAGTTGACTTAAGTCTAACAGTACTAATATTACTTACCTAATATAATAAAATTAAGGAATTTACAAACTGGATAGATAAGCTTTTCACCTATAGCCTTAACAAACTAGCTCTTAAACTAAACTCTAACAATATACTTATAAGCAATATATTAGAGAAAATAAGCTCCCACTCTAGAAAGCCACTAACTAATATTATTTTAAGAGATAAATCTATATATTAGCCTTTCGCTCTTCCTTTAATAGATCCTCCTAAGCAAAGAAACAAATATAATACAGGACTTAAGAACGTTCCAGAGATTAATAAACAGGATATTACAAGCTTCCACTTTAACTCTAACCTATTATTTAAATTTCTATTAAGCAAACCTATACACTAGCCATTAACTCTTCCCCAGTTTAATCTCCTAGCTTAAGGAAATTAATATACAGAAGCTAAAGGTATATTAAAAACTAAAGTATTAACCTTAACCTCTTAGCTCCTAACATTTAATTTCTTAACAGCTAACTCTACACTGCAACTTATACTATCTTATCTAAATATTCCAAATCTACTTACCTAAGAAAAGAAACTTATAAAAGCTACAGATGTGTTAATAAGTAAGGTATCACTTAGTGCCCTAGATTTCATCTTTATAGGACTTAGCATAGGGCGTTTAAAGCTGCGGAAGCGAGGCAGTGCTTACTAAATAGTTAAGAAGCAGAGTGATTTAAACATTAGTGTATACTCTTTTATTACATTTACCAGTTGTGGTTAGTAAACTGCTAAGGCCCTTAATAATAAGCCTTTGTGGAAGGATTCATACAGTCCTTATTAATATAAAGCTTAGAATAACTAAGCTCGTTTTTCTTTATCTAGTAATATCAAAATCAAGCATATTTTAACGCTACTCTCTCTCTCTCTCTCAAAGGCAGTATATATATTCCTAAATATTAAATCTGCAATTTAGCATTCCTTTTAATTAGCTTATTATTATTCCAGTATAGAAAGAGCTTAGAATAGTTAACTCTCTTTATTACATATAGTTAAACTAAGTTTATTCTATCTACTCTTTTCTATTTACTTTAATGTAATAGAAATATATAAATTTAATAATATACTCTTTAATTTCGAAAAAGGATTATTAATATCCTGCTATCTTACACTCTGCAGGTAGGGCCTACCTACCCTTAATACAATCAAACTTTAATAATGTACTTACAGTTTACATATCGAATTCTAGACTTCTTCTAGCTATATTTATCCGTATTACTGCTTAGAAGAAGAAACTAAATATGCTTTTCTTCTAAATAACGCTTTCTTTTTAAGTTACGCTTTTCTAGACTTAACTACCTACACTTACTAATTTCTGCATTCTAAGCTTTAATTTACTGTTAAACAGTGCCTAGCATATACCGCTCTAAAGCTACGGTAGGGAGATACTTTAAGACAAGACATAAATAGTAATAGTATTAAGAGCTATGCGGATACTGGGAACTTCGGGCTGGAGTATCTTACCTTTATATATAATAATAATCATTTCGCAGGGCTTAATATAAAGTTAAATCCTAGGGGAAATAATTACACAAGTTCTGTTCTCTTAATAATAATATAATAATATAATTAATATACTGAATATTATTACTGTAATATAAGCTACTATTCTAATATAAGAAATATATAAATATAGTAAGTGTTACTGTTTCTATTATATTAATTAAAAATATAATCTATATAAGAATAACTTTATTTAAAACTAAGTAGGAATCTAAAACCTAGAACCTGAAACGTAAACTAAAACCTGTAAATTACAAACTGGAAACTAGAAATCAGAAATAAGAAACAGGAAACAGGAAATGAGGAATAAGAAACAGGAATTGAAAATTACTTCATTAACTGTAAACTAATAAGATTAAAAATAAATCATATGTTAATACGTCTCTTTATATTATATAAACTTACACTTTATTATCCCTTAAGCTATAAGTATTATATCTATAATACTTATCTTTTACTTAAAGCTTCTTATTTAACTTTATTTAAATTTAATAAACCTTAAGTTAACTTAATCTATAACTTATATTTTATTTACCCTTTACTAAATTATTTTCAACAATATAATATTAAGTTAAGACAATTTACAATACGCTTATAAGCTCTATTTAGCTCTTTACACTTATAGACTGTAATAGCCTAAGCTAGAGGATAAGGAACTTTAAAGTAAGATTATAATCGTTATCCTAGAGGAGGAAGGGCTAGCTTTTAAAAAAGTTTAAGGGAATAAATCGCTATTAAAAGGGCTCTTAAAAGCAAAAAAGCCTAAATATAGCGACATATATAAAGAGAATATTAAAATTATTAAAACTGTTATAACTTACTTCGGCATAATACTGGATATATATAGTAATGTGGAAGGTAATTACGTTAAGGAGGAATTGTAAGAAGTTAACGAAAAATCGGACAAGGCTGACGAAGAATTGTAAAAAGCCGATAAGGAATTGTAAGAAACCGATAAAGAATTGTAAGAAGTTAATAAAGAATTATAAAAAGCCAATAAGGAATTGTAAGAAGTTAATAAGAAACTGTAAGAAGTTAATAAGGAACTATAAGAGGTTAATAAGGAACCGTAAGAGGCTAAAAAAGGATTAAGAAAGAGAAAAGAAACCCTTAAGAGTAAGAAGCTAAGACTAAAGCTAAATAATATATATCTTAAGAGGGTACTAGTACAGCTATTATTACTACTAAAAGTAGTTAAACTAATAGACTACTTTACTGTACTATTTACAGGACAAATCTTAAAACGTCTACTGTAGATTATACAGTTAAAGGATAGCTATCCATTCCTTTTAAACGTCTTGGAGAAACTGCAGGCTATTAACTCCCACACTGACTTTTGGGGAGACGAAAGATTTAAATAATTTCTACTAAAAATATACTTTCGATCTAAAAGCTAGGAGGAGGAGAACATTATGTTAAATACAGTTTATTAATTTTATAACTTTTATAAAACGAGCCTTACGTTTTAGATTAGTGAAGTCTTATTCGTTACTTGGAATATCCTATATTATAGTAGGAATTAAGTAGGGACAGAAGAGATTACTAAGTGGATGTAAGGTAGCTTACTGGACTTCCTTTATAAAGATAATTATAAAGAAGACTGGAATAAGCTTCTTACCATTCGGAATTCCTATGCTAATAAAGACCTACAGTCGCTTCTGCTAGTTCAGTATAATATAACGCAAGCACACCAGACTCGGTTGCCACTTCGTGGCAAAACTGGAGATTGCACCGCAAATAAATAGCTTATAAAATATAAGGGGAAGGAAATTGCTATTAACATTAAGGGATATTACCAGCCTAAGAATGGGTACCTCCTCGTTACAGTAAAGAGTATTAACCCAAGCTTTCCAGATACTCGAATAAGATTTGTCATTAACGTAATACAAGACTATCCATATAAGTTTAAAAAGTATTATAATTTAAGCACTAACTTTACAATAACTATAGGAAATTATTCACACTTTGAAAACGTTATAGGTTTAAATAAGCTTAAGGTTAATGCTATATTTAAGGTCCTGTAGGGAAAGTCTTAAGTTTACTAATACCTCTTTACAGCACTTAAAAGTTCAAACCGCGATTTCTTACTCTTTCCTCATATAGCCCTTAAAGATTAGCTGTCTTAAGTATCGGCTGATTTCAAACTTGTAAAGAATCAGGCTTTATAGATAAGTGGAATTAGGATAAAGTAGGATATAAGATATAGAAAAGACGTTATATTTTACAGAATGTGGAAACTAAATAGCGGCAGGCTAGGGAAGTATAATAAAGACAATAAAAAGGACGTAACCTTATAATAAGAGCGTTCACTACCTAATTCTTGAAATAAGTAGCTGCAGGTCTTTTAAGTGTTTTAGTTTTCTTCACTTTTACTTTTCCTATTTCCTTTACTGTCTTTTATACTTTCCTTTTCCTTCTCTCTTTCATTACTTAATCCCTACTTTATCAGTTTAGTAAATAGTATACATATAGTTTCTTAATTAACTTAAAGAAATATATTACACTTATTAGATGTTAAGCTCTTTTAATATACTATTAGTAATTTAATTACCCGATATACGTTTTACTTCTTATTAAACTACTACAGTCTATTACCGATTATATATATTTAGTAAGTTCGACCTTAAGTATATAATTTATACCTGTAATTAACACTAAGTAGTAATGTTATTAATATACTTTATAAGACTAGCGTATATGAAAGCCTGAATTTAGTGACTGAATTTTGAAACACTAGTATCTAGCTGTAACTTAAATTTAGGAATTTAAACCGAATCTAGGTTCTGGGCAGTAACCGAATTTAGGTTTTGGGCGCGGTAACTAAATCCAGGTTCTGGGCAGCAGCCGAATCCAGGCTCTAAGGCGGCTAACTGAATTCTGGATCTGGGAATAGGAGGGTTAGGGTCTATTAGATATATATTAAGAGTGTTAGCTATACTATTTACCTTTTAAATTTAAAAATCAGTTACTTAAACTCTTTTCTTATTTAAAATATCTAATTAACACTTACAAAACTATAAAGGAACTTGAAAGATTAAACCTTTTAATATCGTTGTAACGTGGGATAAACTTTAAACTTTAAGTTAAAAAGATAATATCTATTAGTAACTTTTGCTTAGCTTGACAGTGACTATTAACACTATACCCAAAAGCCTTAATGCTTTATCGATATGCTAATGACGTTAAGAAATGGTTTTTTACCCCCCTTTAAGATTACTTAATAAATAAGAAACAGCGTTTTATCCTTCTTTAAGACAGCTCGGCAAAGGTTAATATAATTCAGTATAAAATTGATACTTTAATTAAAGACTTATTTAAGGAAGTAACATTAGTAGTAGATAATCTTATAACTGAAATCGTAAACGTTAACTTAGGTAAGGGAATTAATCTAGGGGGTTTGGACACGATGGTTTTTGATATATAAATTAGCGAAACATCCGTTAGGCTGGTATTGGAGCAGCTAGGTCTAAACAGAACCGTTCTTAGTAGTTATTACTGTTATTTAATAAATAGAAGAAGTTACTTAAGGCTACGTACCCCTGGTTTAATCGTAATATAAATATTTTTAGTATAAATAATTTCCCGAAGAATAAGACGTATAGGTTGTGATATATAAGGCGTAGTGAGGAGAATATAGTTTACGATATTAGTTAATGCACGGTACTATCACTCAGTAATACTAACTTTAAGGCAAACCCTACACACTAAACTTAACGCTAGATTTTATAAGGAGCTGTATAGAGAAAAAGACTTGTAATATTGTATTATATGCTACTTGGGATAAGGGGAGGGAACTACTAATTAAGAATGCCGTATTCTATCTACCTTAAGTTATACGCTCTGGGCTTTTGCACTTTAGGTTTTTACACTCTTAGTCTTTACGCGCCTTACTTATAATGGAAATCTTGAAGCTTGGAGCCTGAATAGTTTCATGACTAAGAGGGTGGAGGGAATCTAACGACTAACTAATTAAATCTTTAATATTAGGATACGCGGAGAGGAAGTCCGCTACTTATTTTAAGTATTAATTATTGAAACTCTCCTTTACTTTTCTCCTCTACCTGAGAAAAGCGGAAATTTGCTTAGCTATACTCTATAATATAGCATTACACTGTAAAGTTAAATTTTATAGCCTTTATTAATATTCATTATACGTAGATAGTTACTCCTTAGAAGGTATCGCTATAGTAGCTTTAGGATTAAGAGCTATATTAAAAGAGAATTTAGGTAGCGAATTGTGCCGCTTCCGTTTAAAATTAACTGTAGTAGGGAGTAGCGCCGCATCTCGAAGCTGGTTCTGTACTAAGTCATCAAGACTTCCTTAGAGGTTCTGTAATTATTAGTAAAATACTTTCGAGGAGGTAAGGTACTTTTAACCTTTATATGTAACTTTAATAACCGCTTTAGTAACGTGACTTGCGTTTCTGCCTTATAAAGACGTTAAGTTTCTGCTAAATAAAAACGATATATCTCTTCAAACTGAGGACAGATATCTTCTATATAGCTAAGATTAGATTCTATTACCTTCTTTATATAATTAGTAATCTCTAAAGCGTATATTACTAAGATCGATAACTTTTTAATCTTATTTAAGATATTATTTAAACTAGTAGATAAGGAGAGAGAAGCTTAAGTTAAGACTTAAGGAAGTTCAGACATTAGGACCTTAATAGGTAATGTTGGAAACTTAATAAACTAAGCTTAAGAGTTGCTGACTTGAAGTTATAGCTTTAGCAGTTAGAATAGCATATATCGCTAAAAGGTAATATTAGTTTATTAAGGAAACTAAATATCCATAGCTATATAAAAGGCTACGATAATACAGAATATACTGCAGTTATTAGTGTTGCTTTAAAGTATTAGCGATGTAACTTCAATTGCTGGATAGTCATCCTCGTCTAGACAGAGGGTCTTGGAAAAAAACGTAAGGACTTAGTCTAATATATCTCTTAACGTATTTCCCGAAAGAAGAGAGTTGTAAACTAAAAGCCCTATATAGTTGTAAATACTTATAACTTAATAATTACTATAGATATATATCGGTAATATAATCTTAGTATTAAGGTTATTAGTAAAGCTAGTTATTATAGCTAGTTAATGTCGTTTTAATGTTAGTAAGTCGATAACCTAAACATTGCTAACTTCCGCTGTAAGGCGTATAATGCCGTTTAAAATTTCGTCATTTAAATAGCCGCTGGGGTATAACGTCTTAAGAGACGCACTTTAAACTTTGAAAGTTAAGGAGGAGAACCGTAACGACACGGTTTCGTTATTAAGGTTAGTTTTAAGTTATATAAGGTGTAGCTTATTATCGGCTCCTGTTAAGTCCACTGAAGAGGGCTCCGCTGATGGCTTCACTAACAACGCCATTAAAGGCTTCGCTAATAGCGGCGTTGCTAATCAAGCTTTTACTGATAGTAGCTCTGGTTTTACCAAGGACAGGTTTACTAATGGCTCTGCTAATCGCGTTAATAATAACTGCACTAACAATACTAATAATAGCTCCGCTAATAGCTTTACTAATAACAGCGTTACTAGTTAAGCTTTTATTAGTAACAGCTCTGCTGATAACGGCTCCACTAATAGCTTTACTAATAATAGCGTTACTAGTTAAGCCTTTATTAGTGACGGCTCTGCTGATAACGGCTCCGCTGATGGCTTTACTAATGACGGCGTTACTGATTGAGGCTTTACTAATGATAGCCTTAATATAATAAGTATCTAAGTTACTACATTATTAATATGTAGAGGTTTAATAAGACAGATAACGCTAAGCTAGCTGGTTAGGTACTGTGGATCTTACTGTGTTGATAATTAGTTCGTACACTAATATAGGATTTGTCTAGTAGAAATAAACTAGGATAAGTAACGCTTAAGTAATGTCTTTCAGTATCTATATATGTAAACGCGAGAGACTAGGTTAAATAGTTATTTATTATCTTCTTCGCGCCTTTTTAAACGCTGCTTTAATCTCCTTCTACTGAAACCCGCTAAGGATCTCTACCTTTAAATTTAAGCTTTTACAAAAAGATGCAGAGTTATTGTAGAAAAACGAAGTGAGATCTTTATATTTAACCCCAAACGTTTCTGCTGCCTTTTGCATCGTGCTAGCGCCTTATTATGTCATTTTCGCCGTTAAGTTGTGTTGTAAGGTTAGAGTATTATGAAGTGGTTCTCAGACATGCAAGTGTTGAAATATAAGGGTTAGTGAGCAGGATCGGTAGTAGGATCAGTTAGTAAGTTAGTAAGTAATTGATTAATTAATAAGATCTACTATAAGATTAGCTATAAGATTAGCTAGTAAGCTGGTAAGCGATTAACTAATAGGATTTACTGTAGGATTAGCTGCAGGATTAGCTAGTAGGCCGGTAAGCGATTAATTAGTAGGATCTACTGCAGGATTAGCTGCAGGATTAGCTAGTGGGCTGGTAAGCGATTAACTAGTAAGATCTACTGTAGGATTAGCTGTAGGATCAGCTAGGAGAAGTGTTTAGTAGAGTTTAGGTAAGTTAAAGCGTATGTAATGCAGATTATTAATTATAGGGGGAGGATTAGAGGATTAGCTAGTATAAAGGTCGGTAGGAATGTCTACGGCACTTTTGTGGTGGAAGGTAAAAAATACACTGGAGGCCTTTTCTAGGTGTAAAGTGGAAGCTTAACTAGGGCAGTAACGTGTATAATAACCTTGTTTTAGTATTAAGTTAGCTAGTTATAATCTTAACCTTATAACTAGCTTATCTACTTAATGCGGAAGTCGTGAAGTTTTCTTTTGGTGTTTTGTAAATACTCCTTCACTTCTTTATAGTCTCGAACTTTTCGCGTTTTCTAGTGTTTCGGCATTTCTAACCTTAAACGGAGCCTCTGCGCTTCCAGTCCTCAATTTATAACATTTTAACCTTCTTGAAAAAGCAATAAAATTGCCTTAAACGCTTAGTTACGGATCCGTACCTTAGTCTTAACTGCGTCTTTACTAATAACTTAACCGGTAATGTTATAATCCTTAGTATAGCTCTTGCTAGTGCTGATAACTTACTAATTGTTAGCTTAATCGTCACCCTTATGCTGTTTATGCTTAGTACGCTTATTACTGGCCGTGTGCTATACCCCGTTGCCGCAAGCTAGTTGGGCTGCAGACACTGTGCTGTTTACCTTTATCTACCTGTGTATGCATTACTGTAACTGCGCTACAGTTATAAGGTGCCGAAGCTAGCAACCGCAGGTACCTTCTGGCTAGTGATACTTACGATAAAGTTAATAAATACCTGCGCTACGTTAGGTACGGTGAATTTACTAAAGGCTATAATTAAGTAGATATTAACAGCCTTATTTAACTTATCGACTGTAATACCCTTAACTATCGCTAACGCTAATAACGTTAGTTACGTAGATAAGTCCAGCGTTAGTTTTACATAAGCACATTAGTTACAGCAGACTCTTCGCTTACGGGAGTAAGGGTAATGCCTAAAGTAGTCTTAATAATAGTTACAGTATTATATGGTATAGCTAGCGCGCAGATGACAAGCTTAACGTCAGGGCCTACTGGCGAAGTTCTTAATACTAGCTGGTTTTTAGGTAGAATAGCGATCTTAAGAATATTAGTTACGAAGTTAACTAGGTTGCCCTTATTTAGTGTTATATCTATCACCTTCGTTATATTTTATATGTCGGCTAAAGTAAAGACGTTAGTAAGAGCGCCCTTAGTGATCTGCGTTATAAGGTTAGAGGAGCTAGCGAAGCTAAGCTTAACTGTCGTTTTAAGGTACTTCTTTTTAAACTGTACTGTAGGGTTATAAAGGTACAGTTAGTTAAGGTAAGTGTAACTGCAGTTAGTGTGATAAGGGTAATCTTCTTTAACTAGTTCCTTTAAGTGTCTAATATTCAGGAAGTTTAACAATAATAGTAATGGGTTTAACGCTTACAGAAGTAAGCAAACCCAGTTTAAGATTAAGTTTATTAGCGGCTTTACAGCTTATTAGTAAGACAATATGGAATGGACCAGCTTACAGTTCGACTTAAGCTATTAGCTTATCTTTCGTTACTTTAGTAACGATGCTGGTAAGGCAGTTACAGAACTAACGAGTTATATTTAAGTATCTAGTGATTATAGGAGTTATAAGGGAGGTAAAGTAGAATAGAGTTAAACTTATCAGTACTGAATATTTAAAATAACAGTTATTATTAGTTAATTATTAAACCCCTACCCTCTTTAAGGGTTAGGAGTGATTAAGTGCTTAATAGGCACTTTAGTAACCTTAAGATAATACTTTTACTACTTAGGTTTCGCCTATCTCTACTTACATAAGTGTTTACTCCCTTAAAGGCACTGCTTAAGATTAAACTTAAAACTACTTTACTAAAATATTAAAGGTATATATATCTGGTATAGGAACCTATAATAAGAATTACAGTATTTTAACATTATCTCTTTATTCGATAAGCTGCAAACAATTTCAATCTCGAAGTTTTTGTAGAAAATTTCCTTTATGCGTGTGTAGGACATATCCCCTCTAAAAGATACCTTAATACTAAGTAATTTATTTAACTAATCTAATGGCGTTAAGGGCATATACTTTATAGTACGTAGGAGTTTCTTAAAGCTAAGTGACGAAAACTCTACAATGTAATAAGTAAGCTTTTTGTTATAATAGCTTATATAGTGCGTTTGCGGAAAGACCCAGACTATATATATACTCTTACTTATAATAGATAATATATTAGGAATCTAAAGCTTATAAGGTATAACTGTAAGTCTAAGTCTAAGATAAGAAGGTACTATCCCCAACTTTAAGGGAGGGATCAAGGGCATATTTTAAACCTCCTCTTTATTGCTAATTCGGATAACGATAAGTAGAGATTATCCTTTTAGTCGTAATTTTAGCAGTGTTAACCTTTTCTAACACTAGATTTAAAAGGAGAGAATACTGTTCTTATATTGCTAGTGGTTCCTAAATAACCTGCTATTATTGTATCTTATTAAACCTCCCTAACTGCTTATAATTATATTAAGGTATATAATAACTGACTTGATTAAGGAGATAAGAGCTTAGCTAGGTGCTTTTTTGCCTTTATTAAGGGGAGGATAAGTACGTAGCAGCTCGAAGCTGCCTTCCGATTTCTAAAGATAGCATAAGCGTTAAGCATTCTGATCTTATAACGTAAGATTAGTAGTGCTACTTACTGTATATAATCTAGACCGTAGGTCGGTAAGGAGGTAAAGAGCTGTATAGGTAGCTGTAAGGTATCTTATATATTGAAGCGGGAGATAATTAATAATTATAATAATTACCTCTATTGGTAGTTTAAGTAGGGATTAGCGTTGTTGCTGAGATATAGAGGTAGCAGTGAAAATGATAGGAGAAAAGATTAGACTTCTTTTTAAGAGGTGTAGGGAGAGTGTGATACGGTATAAGGGGTAAGCCCTGAGGCGTAGAATAGAGAGCGTTGCAGAGCTTAAGAGGAAAGGTACAGTTCAGTTTATTTAATTTAACTAATAATCTTCTTTCGTTAGAACGTCCTTAATTCCCCTAAATAATCTGTGGAAGCTAAACGTTTATACTTAAATAACGAACTGCCCTTAAGCCGGCTAGGCCCTGGAGCTACTAATATTCTAAGGTGGCTTAAGCGGTTATAATTGTGACTTCTTATTAGTAAAAGTCTTATACTTACAGGCGTGAATATACTAAAAGCAGAACTACTAATAGTATAATAAAAGGCTGCAGCTAATATAGGCAAGGAGGTAAATTAAGGCAATGTAAACTAATAACACAGCTAAATTGACACCTGCAACTCTATATTATGTCTGCTTATTACTTTACCAGTCTTTTCTTAGCCTTTACTATATTACTAACTTAGAATAGAGTGAGTCATTAGCTTAAGAATGATAGACTGCAGTAGGGGTGGGATCGAAAATGTACTAATTAGACACTAAGTGGGCTGTATTAAGTAAAGGAGTAAGATACTATAAGTCGGCAGCAGACTTAACCGTAGTGGTAATAATAAGGGTAAGCCCTAAGGAGTTTAAAGAGGAGGTCTCTGTGTTATTACTTAACGGGCAGGAGGTAAAGATAAAGCGTAAGCGATTAGCTGTAAAGTATAGGTTCTTAGTTAGTTTCTTAAGTAAGTACTTTAGCGGAAAAGGCTTAAGGTGTTATATATGTAATCCTCCTGTATCCGCTCGCTACTATTATCTTTTAACTAGATTAGGGGGCCTTCTGCTTACTAGATATAGACTTTACTGATATATATATGTTAAGTAGAATAGGGGAAGAACAGGAGAGCAAGTTTATAACGGCTAAAGTAGGGAAGCGGTGACGGGAGAAAAATAGGAGTGGAGGAAGTGATTTAATATTACGGCTAGCTTAGTAGAAATTAAGCTAGTTTTTAAGATGCAGTACTACAGGGTAGAGGGCAGGAACCTTATCTATCCTTACTAATGATGCCCCCTTACCTAAGCACGTTTGGCAGGTGTTATGAAAGTTTCTACAGGCCCAGCATAATGTTAGTTATTTTACTTAAGATCTAAGAGACCTATAATTCTTCCCCTGCTATAGTTACCTATTTATCTGTATTTGTAAGTACGTTTAGATTTTTCCTAATATGTTTTGTAGCTTTATTAAGAACTTTCGTAAGGTACTATTTCTTTAATAACGTAGCTTTATCGACTAAATATACTGTAAGATTAACTTCTTATACGTATATTTAAGATAGATACTTACTTTCTATACCGGTTTTCATAACCTTATTATAAGCACTTGTATCGTTATTACGGATAATATTATCTATAAGCATTCTTCTTACAGTAGTAAATTAAGGAGTGATTCAGTTCCTAAACTTAGTTAAGACTTCGTTAATAAGTTAGATTACGTTAGGACTAAGTTTAGTAAACTTAAGAACAGATATAATAGTAGACTTAAAAACGATTTCTAGTAGTAGATAGAGTAAAATATTAATTTCCTGCTTTTGCTTAGTTAACTGGAGAAGCTTGTTAAAGGAGAGTAGGAAGACGAAAGGTAATGCGACTGGAAAGGTATAAATCCTTAAGATAACTAGGTAAGTTAGCTTGGGCAAGTCAGCTTAGGCTCCTTAACACTAGCCTCTAATATGCACGCCTTAGTTAAGTAATAACACGTTACGTAAATAGTAGGGTAGTTATTATCTGCATATATTTTTATTAGGTAAGCTGGCCGCTTTAGGCAGCTGGGGAGACGGTAGCACTATCGAAGGGGGGACTACGTACCTACATTACTAAGGAGGATAGTAAAGTGCAGTATTTAGTAGTTAATTAAGATAAGGTAACTTACAGTTAGGTTAGGATTCGGGCTAAATATATTATAAATAGGAGTAAGGGAGTGAGCTATTAAGTAGAGGAAAAAAGAAGTAGCACGTGGGGTTAAGGGTAGCTAGAGTAGTACGCTGCAGTCGTTAGCGAGATTTATTATCGGTATGCCGATCGAAGTATTAATACCTAGGTGCCGAAAATCACAGTTAAAGGCTAGGTCTCTTCGGTAGGCTATGGCTCTCGGTGTTAAAACACTAAGACTTGAGGTAGCGTGCTGCGAAACTTAGCCTTTGTAATAGTAACGTTTCGGTACCGTAACGTTAGTAACTATACTTAATTATTAAGTAAGTGAGGCTTGAATAAAGACTAGACGTAATATAACGATATATAGCGATAGAAAGTAAATAAAAAGATTTAATATAATATATATATAATATTAATACCTGCGGGATAACTACGTAACCTTAGCTCCCCCCTAACGTTATATTTAGATCTTAAGCAGTATAGGCTGTAAGGTAGCTTCCTTATCTTAGAAACTCTTAATAGTCCTCTTTTATCCTCGATTAGGTAGCATTCTAATACGTTACGTAGCGATAAGAACGTCTGATGCCCTATTGTAGTGCAGGTCTTATAAAGTTAAGTTATGTAATTTCTTCTTAGGTAGTTAAAGTAGAACTGTGTAATATATCTTTATATGTTTCGTATATTTTATACGTTATTTAAACTGTATATAATATTATATGTAGTTAAACAGTATTCTAAAGTGTTACTGGTTTTCGTGCTGCTGATAACTGTAAGGATTAGCGTGTATACTTCTGTAACTAAGGTTTCAGTAGCCCTGTAAAGTTAGTATCCAAATTAAGAAAGATATTATAATACTTTATATAAGGCTTTAGCTTCTTACCGATTTACTCTTTATAGAATTTTAAGAGTCGATAATGCTGAAGAGCCTTACCTGATAGATAAGACTTATTATAACTATAAAAGTCGCATTTATATTTAGTAAGGGCGTATAAGGGTAGGTTCTAGCTTTACTAGCTTAATTCCTAATCTAGAGACGAATTAAGGGCAGGCCTTAATAGGGTCTTAGCGCTTGGGCTAGGTAGTGGAGTTAGTGCTTTAAGACTAGGTAAGTTAGTTAGATTAGGAGATGGGAACTGTAAGGTACTGTTACTATCGCTATAGTAATCTTAACTAGTAAAGTTATAGGGACTAGTCCTTATTACTGTAATAAGTATTACGAATGGTATATAAATAGCTAATATACGAGAATAGTAATAAGAGGGTATACTGCTAGATTTATTATTACAGGCGTTAAGAGTAGTGAAGGTGTTGTTACTGGAAGCCTAAGACTAAGGCAGGTAAAATAAGGACTGTTAAGCCTTTAGCTAAGTTATAAAGACAGTATTAAGTTTAAATAGTTACTGTTTATTGTATTCCAGGTATTTAACCTTGCGTTTTAGATCCCTAATCCTTATTACGGCAGGAACTAATATATTGCTAATACTTAATTGTTTCCAGCTGGATAGTTATAGTTAAAGGGCCTTAAGTAGCTTCTGGAATTACTTAATAAGCTAACTGCGGTATTACTGTTAGAGGTAGTAGACGTTTAGCTCTGGAGATAACGTAAGGGTCAGGGTTAGCTGGAGAGCCCTGGAAGGCTGGGCGCTTGGGCTAAGCGGTAGAGTCGCTGCCTTGGGTCTAAGTGGGTTAAGTAGACTGGGAGATAGAAACTGTAGGGTGTTACTGCCGCTCTAGTTATCTTAGCTAGTGAAGGTGTAAAAGCTAGGGCTTATTAATACGATAAGTACTATAAATAACGTATATATAGCATATATAGGAGGATAGTAATAAGAGGGTACGCTGGATTTATTAATGTAGGCATTGGGTAAGGCGAAGGTATCGTTACTAGAGGCCTGATAATAAGGGTATAGCTGAGGCTATAGGACTTCTAGTTAGGCTATAGAGATAGTATTAAGTTTAAGTAATTACTATAGCTGATACTCTATTATCTAAGGCTTAGTTAACTCTAGTAAAGAGGGAATAGTTTAAGGAGTTGTTACAATGTATAGTATATTATTAATTATCGTATCTTCTACAAAAACAGCCTATTCCTTTATTATACTAAGTGGTAAAGTGTAGGTTATTTCAGCTTAAGCAGCATTATAATATTAGTAATAAGCAGCGGGGTAATATTTATTACTTATAAGATGCTCTTAAGGTAACATCTAACTTAAAGGGGAAGCGTTCTAATTGTTAAGGGACGAGCCTATAATGCCCAGCTAAGGCTTCAAACTGTTACCATTAGTTAAGAAACAGCCTGTATATAGTAGGGCTAGATTCTATAGATTTAAGTTATTCTGCTTAGATTTAAGTAAAGCTAGAACATTATTAGAAGAAGCGTGCTAGGTAAGAGGTAGTATCGATATAAAAGAGCAGGTTGTTAGAATATTAAATATTAAGGTTCTGCACAGCTTCTCCTTACGTATATTAGTAGGGGTCTCGATTTGGTACTGAACTGTATATATATATTACATATTTGACTTTAAGAGCTTAATGCAGTTATTACAGCTTAGCTAAGACTTATTGTATTATTAAGCTAGATATATTAATCTTAGATACTTTATTTTAATTTTATCTTAAGTAAACTGTATATACTTTAACCTTATAATATTTATAATTTAAGCAACTTTTAACGGATTTTTACATCTTTCTCTTCTGCAGTAGGGGCTTACAGGTTTTATTATAAGGTGTAGGATCCTTAGCGGGAGATAAGATGCTAAGAGTAGGAGGAGCGGCATTCTCCGCTAGAACCCTTATCTCTGTTAATAAACAGTGGGGTATTACCGTTATTAAGAGTAGCATTGGAGTAAGACTTAGGTAATAGCGAAAATGTTACGGAACTGCTGTTAGCTTAAGACTGTTAAAGAGAGAAGGTTACGTAAGGTTTCTTCTAAGTTAAAGATAGTCCTATTCAGAAAGGTAAGTATCGGTATTAAGCTTAATTATTACAATTAGAGTAAGAGGTAGAAGATATAATAATTAGTGCCGTAAGTAAAGTTAAGTAGTATATACTATTAAGCGAGGTATAAGAGTAAATAAGGAGAGGATGTAAACAGGGAGCGAAAAACACTTGTAAAAGTTACATAATAATGTAAATCGTAATATCTTATATAATTAAGTAAACCTAAATATAGCATTTCTAAGGAAGCTATCTAATATAATCCTACTTATTATAATATATATATAGTTAGTTATATAATCTCTAGTTAAATTACTATAACGTCTTAAATAGCTTTTACAGCTATTACCCTTACGCGATATATATAAATTATATAATATTAAGATTAAGCTTTTGCTATAAAGACTTAGAAATAACTTGTTTACACCTTACGGACTCGTTAGTCTTAGCTACATAGTAAAATCCCCAGCTAAACCCCCACTTCTCTAGATCGATATTGGGTTAATCTAAAGCTAAGACACAGTACCTCCTTATTATAATTAAGCGCTACACGTTACTTAAAGTAGCCTTTATACTTACATACTTACGTTATAAAAAAGTTAATATCTTATAAAAGTTAACTACGCAGTTAATAACTTACTTAAAGTAATATATATAATTACTATTATCCTTAAACGTAGTCTTTATCTTTACGAAAAGTGTCTTTAGTTTATTCTTATTAAGTAACAACGCTTCAGCCCCCAGCCTTAAAGTAAACCCCTTTAACCTCTTTTAATAGATTACTTAGTTTTACCTGCTAACTTCCTTTAATTGCTTACCCTTTAGCTATTAACTGATTAAGAGCTTAAACTTCTTAATCTGCACTTTAATAAATCCTACTTCCTTTATTTAACTCTTATTCTCTATAATTAAGTTAAGCGTCTTACCCGTTTTCTTACTTACTTTATAAACGAAGAGTTCTTAAGAAGCGTAAACGTAATCGTAAGAGAATAGTCTATCGTTAGAGATAATTAAAGCTAAGCATTTAATATACTTAAGCCAGCTACCTAGTTTAAAGTAGCTAAGCGTTTAGTTATATAATTGCTGCTATTTGTTATCAGTAAAAGCACTTTAGCGACTGTTAATATAAGTAGAATTTAATATTAAGGGGGTTGAAAGAAGGGAGTTAGTATTAGAAGATAGCAAATATAGATGAAGTTAAAGTAGTTCTTCCGGAAGGTCTACTTCTTAAAGGTATTGTTAATCTGAAATTTACAGTTAAGTAGAACATGCTAAGGCTAGGTTAAAGATAGGTTAATGCTAGTTATAGTAATTAAGTAAAAGTAATTAGTAACGTTAATAACTTAAATGCCAGTACCTGTACTGATATCTAGGACCTGTTAGGGGTTAGCGATAAGTGTGTGAAAAAGCTTACCTTATTTAAGAACGAGGAGTATTTAATGTATTATATTATAAACCTTGTTTTATATCTTATCGTTAAGCTGCTTAAAGGACATATTAGTGCTGTTATATAGGATTATATAGAAATGGGATATATAAATAGTTACTATAACTAAGGAAGTCCTTATATATTTAACTGTTAATATAACGGTACTTATATACAGATAGACTTAAGGATACTGTCAAGCTATTATCGTTATTTTATCCTGCAATTATATAAGCATAACAGTACTCTTAGCTTACATCTTAAAGACTTACGGTAATTATAAAGTTAAGCTGCTTATAGCTTAAAGTCAGTAAGTTATAAGACATAATCTGTGATTTACAACAGTTAGTGTTAAATTGTCAGCTATGCTAGTAAAATTAGCGAAGAGGTTAGAGGGAGAAATTAAAGGAGAGATAAAGGAGCAGAGAGATATTTTTATCTGCTTAGCTAATAAAAAGTAAGTAAATAGACTATACTTAACGTTCCGTCACAGAACATAACAGGACAGTTCCTACTAACGTAAGTCGCAGAAAATCTTAAAGGGATTAACAGTATCGATATCCAGCCTCTTTACACGTAGCAAGGGGGAGGAGGTGTAAGGGTGGAATTAAGTTAATAAGGATTTAAAATGATAAATATAAAGGAGAGTAATTAGGAAGTTATAACTATATAAGCAGCTGCAGCCTAGCACTTAAATAGAGGAAATAAAGCTTAATATACTAAGGTAGAGTAACAGTAACTATTAAGGTGTTAGGTGTTATAGCTTAATAATAAGGCAGGAGAAAAGGTTTTTTAAAGCTATATTACAGTAGTAATTTGCAATATTATGCTCCTTTAAGACGTGCTAATAAACGCCCCCTTCTAAGGGTTCCTAACTACCTTACTTAAGTAACCTAAATCCCCAATCAGGTTACTCCTTAATTAGATTCCACTTAGGTATAATCCCTTTAAGAGGGGCTATATTTAAAGAGAGGGCATTTAGTCGCTAGGTTAATGGAGGAGGAAATGTCCTCCGTTAAAGTAAACACTTAGTTATATAAACTAATACATTCTAATAAAGCCCTTATTACTATTATTTTAAGTTTTTCTCTTTAAAGGCCGTTACATCTAGTGCCCTTAACGCCACGTTATCTTACTCTAACGTCGCAATCTTCTAAAGTGACGTAACTTACTTATATTATTAATTTCACTTATAACCTTAAGCCTGTATAACTGAATAATATCTTCCCTTACTTATTAATAAAGAGAGCTGTGGGGGCATAACTACTATAACTAAGGAAGCCTTATACCTTATATTATAATAAGCACAGACCCTATATCTAGAGGAGAAGGGGTAGTTGCAACGCAGAGCAAGGTATTAAGTAAAAGGGAGGGGAGGACAGCTAGGGTAAATCAATTACAGCAAGAGGTTACTAAATCCCGTAATAGGATAAATAAAGCGAGGGAGATAAGGGAAAGGTTAATAAGGGCACTTGAAAGTATATAACAGGAGGGACAGTTATAAAGGTTATATAAAAGGCCAGGAATCCTAATATAGGTAAAGTCTTTAATTAGAATATTTAAGAGCACATATTAATCCCAGGCTAGGGGATTCAAACCCCCTTATATTTTTAGTAGGGCCTATTTCGGTAAGTAGCTACAGAAACGGTATAAATCATTAAGCAACGGGAAGTAAATAGTAGAAAGATTTAAATAGATTTTAAAAAGGGGTAATAAAAAGAAAGGAAGGGATACGGGAGAAAATGTAAAGGGGGAGAGGGGTAAATTTAAATATAGAAAGTAAACTTACTAATTATTAAAGGTTAACTGTTCCCAACCTCAAGTTAGCTTAAACGATAGCTAACTGTAAACTAAACCACTGTAACTAGAAACGAACGAAATGCAATAGAAGAATAATTATAAGAAGCTAACGAAAGACTTAATACACTACATTATCAATAAATCACTAACATTTACAATCCCACACTCACTTCCTTATTACTTTTTATTTCCCCTTAAGATTCGCCTTAACCTTCTTACTCACCCTTTCAGCTACCGCTCCTTTCTGCTCCTCCAGCGCTTTCACCTCCTTAACAGTTAAAAAACGGCCTTTAAGACCCCTCAGTCTCCTCTTTACATAATTATATCTCAATTTATAAAGGTAAGGTTTACGCCCTATAGAGAGTAGGGACTTCTCCCCCAGTTTCTATTAAGTAACCTTTCTTTTTAAGATACGATAGAACTGTTTCGCATTAACGTATAGTAAGTACTTCTCCTACTACTCCGGCTAAGGTAGTACTAACATCTTAAGTATAATACTAAAGACGCTAAAGGCTTAAGCTCCTCCTCCTTTACCTTTAACCCTTATAGGGATTTATGTTATTCCCGTTAACTTTAGATCTTCCTTATCTGTAAGTATTTACGTCTTTTACCAGTACTGTAAGCAAGCCGATACCTAACAGTATTACTCTTTACCCTTAACAGTTTATAAGACTAACGTTATTCCCCTTAACTTAAGATCTATACTTATTAGCTTAAAAGACTTTACAGTATATTACGTAATCTATTACGTAATTCCACACCGCAGGTAGGAGATATAACTCCTACCTTATTAGCTGTAATTACTGAATTTTATAAGTTCGCAGAAATAAAGGAGTAAAAGAAACGAAAAATGGATAACGGGAGAGTATAAGAGATAAAGGTCAAGTTTGAATAGTAAGTAACTCGCTAATTATAAGAGAAAATCCTACACCTTACTAAGATTCCTTACCCCTAGAGTCTTAGAAAACTGTCTGTTATATATCTTATCCCTTACTCACTATATATACACATACAGTAATTATATAATCTCTAACTATATTAGAGCTAAACCCCTTATCTTACAAGCCTAGCTGTAAACCAGGCTATTAAGACGAAAGTAATTCTTTAAAACTTAAGTCTCTACCTCTAATCCTCCTAGTTATCCCTTATAATATATAAAATCTATTTAAATCTAATCTACCAAGTTAATTATACTACGTAAGACTAACGTAAGATAAACATTATAATTTATTAATTAATTAACTTTCTAACTGTAGTTAGTAGCTAACTACCGCTAAATATAATCTATTACAATATACGTGTATAAACGTAGGGGATTAGCGATATCGATCTCGTAACTAAGGTTACTAAATATAATATGAACGTCGAAATAACGACTTATGCTAAACTCTATTGTAACATTAATAATACTGTCTTAACGTACGAAGTCCAGACTTAGAAAGAAGATAAATAGATTAACGTTTACTGGAATAACGAAGTTCCGCTTATATTTTACTTAAATTACTAAAGTAACTGATAATTAAGTGATAACGACTTTACAGGTCTCAATATTACTAAACTGAATTTCCCCAGGGCTATTTTGGTTTAAAATAATGCGGGAAATAAAGTAATCTTTAGAAATAGTTCGATAAGCTATTCCGAAAATGTTTTAAAGGTAAAAGTGTAGATAAGGTTTATAAGAGTTAAAGTTCGCTATCTAGAAACAGTCTATTTATCTTCGATAAGTCTCTTAAGAATAAGTTAAAGCTCTTTTTCGTTACTACTTAATACTTTATACAAACACTTAATACTTATACCCCTATCCCTTTAGTTACCTTAATAAGAAACAACTATTTCTAACTTAAAGCAATAGTCTAAAACGCTTAGTATATATAATAACTGTTACTAGCCAGGTTAGAAGCAGCTGTCGTCGTTCTTCTAATAAGTTCTCTATTCGGTTAAGAATAGATAAAACGATGTAAATTAATCCCTTTCCAAAAAGGGGCCTTACGAAATGTCGGTTTATCTTAGCTTACATACTTATATAGTCCTTTAAAGGTAACCCATATAGTTAGGCAGTAATAAGATCTAACTATTTACTTATAATACTTATCCTAAAGGCAAAGCTACAGCTTTACACTTAGTAATCTCAGTAATAAGCCGCCTTATTATAGGACGTAACAGCCACTATTAACCTAGCTTACCGTAATCTTAAGCTTTAGGGTAAGGTTACGTAACTTTAACAGCATCTAATTACTACCGATATAATAAGCCTAAGTAGCCGTTATAAGCTTTAGAAAGCGTATATATCTAGCCTTACAGTTAGTAGCCACACGCTTAATCTAATACAGCTCCGTATAAGAACTTAATAAGTTAGCCGATAGCTATAAAAAAGTAGTAATAAGCGAAGATAGAAAGAGATAAGAAAAAAAGCAAATCTGCTAGTATAAATTAAAAGTACGAAGAAGATGAAAAAAAGGATAATAAGATAAGCGAGAGGGGGATGATAGTTAAGTTATATCTTACTAACGGTAGCGAAATTTCCAGTTAGTCTACCCCTACCTCTTCTCCCAGATTCCTTATCTTGCCTACATTACCATCAGCACCTTAAAACTTAACGAGTGTATAGAATACGAAGCAGCATAAAGCCCACGGTAAGGTAATAGATAGGAAGAGGTTAAAAGAGGAACTATATTTTAAACTACAGTCTATTTATCGTCCTAAGCGTCATTATGCTAGTTAACGCAGCTTCCGAATTCTCACTAAGTCTTTTCTAAAGCATCTTTATGCTGCAGAGAGCCCATTATATATAAACAGTATTTATCAGATAGCTTATTTATTATATTAAATAGTAAGTTACGGATTACTTCCGCTTAAACGGTATTATAGAGGTAGTGGCAGACAGCAAGATAGTATCTATTACTTATGACATGCCCGAAAGAGAGAGCTATCTGCCTTAACACTACTTACTTGTTCAGATCGGCTGAACTGTGCAGTAACAGGGCGAAGTCCCGTAAATATAAGCTATACGTAGGGCTTAAACAGCTATCGCATCTAAGTTAAGAATTTGGCTGCGTTAAAGCAGAGCTGTGATAATTAAGACCTTCAGCTCTAGGCTTTATAACTCGCGCTTTCTCGCTAGAGTGTGTTAGTAGAAACTCTTACCCTTTTGCAAGGCTAGTTACTTATGTAGCTCAAGTTTAGTTATAAGATAGAGAGTAATACTATATATAAGTACCTTATCTAGAGCCCTAATCAGGATGTGATGTAGCAGCCGCTTACTTAGTAACACGTTAAAGTCTGCAAGCGTCTCGGATCCTAGAATTACACTGTTAATAAATCTGGATTATAAAAGAATCGCTTTCAGGACCTTATAGAGCAGTGTTACTATATGCAATTCCACCTGCAAATCTCCCACTGGAAGCTATATAACTTTCTCACTACTAAGCTGCCGAAAGTGCTAGACCCAATCCTCCATGCTCCTATTAACAATCTTACAGGTAGGAGCGCTGTCGTAATCCCTAAGCAGGTGCAGTCTGAAGAATACGCAGCGTTGCAGAAGCCGGTAGAGGACTTAGCAGTTAGATTCTTTAACAATGTCAGTAACCTGTCTTGGAAGCTAAACCCTAAGGACGTACTAATACGTTGCGTATTAAAATTGTCTACTTGATTATTAGATATAAGCTTTTACTAACTATTAAATTACAATAGTACTGATCGTTACAATCTTCTAAAGTGATGTAACTTACTTACACTGCTAATTTCACTTACGACTTTAAGCTTATATAACCGAATAGTATCTTCCTACTGCTTACAAGTTACGGTTTCTATACTTACGTACTTAAACTATTATTAAAAATATTAATGTCCTGTAAAAGTTAATTATTAGCTAAGGATAAGAGTAATAACTTACTTATAATAAAACAGATATATATTCTAGTCCTTTAGAGCCCTCCTTACATATACTTACTATACTAACATATATTCGTAAAAATACCTAAACACCTTAATCCCTAGCTGTAAACTTAACCCCTCCAGCCTCCTTTCCTAAAGTACCCAATTATAAAGACTTAACTTCTTTAACTCCGTATCTTCCAGCCACTTACCGATTAGGAACTTATACTCTTTAACCTTTACGTTTTTAAAGCCTGCTTCTTATATCTAGATCACGTTCTGCTAGCGCTTAGTTAGATAGAATATCTTACCCGTTACTTTACTAACGTCACGGAAGACCTTATTTATAATCCCGATAGCGTTATTAGTGTTACAGTCAGTAGAGTTAAAGGACCGTTTCCATTGGATTTTAGGCGAGAACTTAACATGCTTAAACTAGCTGCCTAAGTTAAGATTATCGTAAATATCCTAATAGAGCGAAGGCTAGTTATTAATAATGTTTTAATAAAGGTAGTGATAATGTTAAACCACTTTCTATTAAGATAAAGAGGAGAATATATAAGTAGATTGCGAATATAAATAAAGTCGAATTTATATCTAAAGCTCTACTCTTTCTAGATGTCGTTAATTTAGAAGTGGAGGTTTAAAGGAACTATATCTAGCTGGATTAGAGATAGGTCGATACCGATAACTTTAGCAGATAGAAACTGGTTAGTAAAGTTAATAGTTTAGATCCTAATACCTATACTAATATCGAGAACGCGATAAGGCTCTAAAATAAGCGCTAGGAATAAATTCCCGTCTAATAAACGTGTCCTTAATTTATAATTACAGTCTATAATTTCCATTTCTTTATTATCAATAAGCTGCTTATATAAGGGGATAGTTAGTTACCTGTAATAAACTAGCTTAAAATAACTTACTAGTAATTAGTGTGTAATTGAAATTTTCGACTGTGAAGTGTGTAAACCTCTTAAGCAGATAAAGGTAAAGATATTGTCGACTTAAGGGATGTTACTAAATTAAGGGATACTGCTGAATCGATAGATATTGTTAAGGTATAACTAAGGTGAAAGTTATTACCATTATTATCATTAACTTATCTCGATTAGATATAAGCACCCCAGCACTCCTAACGCATTTCCTAAATATTTATAGCGACGGTAGGGGTAGCCTGCTCGCTATTGATTAGTAAGCCTTAAGATATCATTCATATTTTAAGACAGTAATAGTAAAATAAGTAGTCGCTTAAGTAAGATAAGTAAGGTGTTAATAAAGAGGTGTGGGAGAGAGAGAAGGAAATCCTTAATAAGTATTTATTTACAGAACAGACTTCTTTAAGTTAGGGGACCTTTAGCTTACTTATCCTACGTAAAGTAATGTAAATTCACTATAGTTAGCGCCTTAGACTCGATCTAGCTGTCTTACTAACATGTATCTTACACTATTTAATTTAAGCTAGAATAATGTCCCTTTAATGTAAGCCAGCATTATTATTACTAAGGCAGAAAGTCTTAAAGCGAATTAAGTTATTAACGACAGGCCTCCCTTTTACGGTTGGAATAAGAGGTGTTACATAAGATAGAACATATAGTAAGCAAAGGGGAGGGGTGGAAAATAGCTAACAGGGAAGCAAAATTAAAAGACATAGGGGTATCTGGGAAATTTTAAGTAATGATTATATAGGTAGGTTACAGCTTAGCATTTAAATTTCCAATTCTGCAGAAGGGAATATCAGATAAGGTAACTAGAAGTAGCTTAAGAACCTGCACTCTAACTAAGACTGTAGCGAAATAAACCTGTATATGCACTGTTATTACTTTCACTACCTTCTTATTTTACGATAGTAAGTATTGAGTTATTTTAATATTTAGCTAGATACAGCTGTCTTTAAACCCCTCTTAGTAATACCTATAATAGCTTACAGTATCTTTATTTAACTCGTTAAGCTGCCTAATTTTAAGTCTTACAGTACCTTTTTATAAACCTTACTTTAAGCTAGGCTATTATTAGGTTTCCCTAAATTAAAACCTTACTTACCACTTAATATTAAAAGGGGATTTGAATATTGTAACTCGATTAGTGTATTTAAAGAGCTTAACTGTAACTTAAGACGTCTTATTGCGTCCTATACCGGCCGCTTTAAAGATAACGTGTATGCTGTGATGATAATAAGCGCTTCCTTAACCTTACAGAATAAAGTTTTAAAGAATAGATCCCAGATTGGATTATCTGTATCCCACTTATAAAGAATAGTAAAACAAAACTTAGTAACCTTATACGCTATTAGCAACAAGCTTATTAATAATAGCAGTATTAAATGTACTCTCTTACCTACTAGTATATTAAGTGATAAGAAGATAATGATAAGAATAAGAATATAAGAATAATCGCTAAACATATATACTGTTACAAATATATATAAGAAGACAGAGAGAAGTATGCAGTTAATAACTTATATACAGCTAAGACATTATTCCTTATATATATCAGACTGGGAAGTTAATATCTCCTTATATTAGATAAGCTATATAAGCTGCACGATTCTATACGTAACGATAAGCAGGATTTATAACGTAATAATAAGGCAGAAGATAGCGAATTTCTAACTAGTGCACTGATAACGGCTTATAATATAGATGAAGAGGGAGGCAGTTAAGATACGTGTAAAGCCTAAAGTAATAATACCTACTATCGAGCTGTTAAGTAAGTAATTAAAGATAGTGCCGATGTTACTATTAAGGATAACGGAAGTGTACTTACTAAAGCTATACCTAACAGCGATAAACTTAAACGTAACCGATATAATGTTAGTAACCATAGTAATAATAATAATGTAGTTGGCAGCAATAAAGTGTTTTTAGCGAAGGAGTTTTTAGCAAAGGTGTTTTTAGCGATGTAAGGTAGTCCAGATACAGGTAATAACAACAGTAAGCGTTATAATGAAGAAGGTAGTGATAATAGCTAATATTAGTATATAGTGGTCCTTATCGTTAGCCATAGTGTTAAGGTTAAGAGCCTTTTAAGCGTTAGAATAAGGCAGATAAAGCAACTGTCGTAGCTTGCAGGAAAGTGCAGTTTATATAGGACGTTAAGTCAGGCTAGGATATATACTAGAACTAGGAGAGCAGCTAGCTAGTCCACAGCTAAGCTGCATTATTCGTAACTTATAGCATTCTGGGAATAAAACAGGACAGATTTATTAACACCTTACAGGGAAAAGGAAATAAAGTATAGGAGAAATTTAAGTAACGTCTAAGTTCCCTAATCCACCTTTAACTATATAGACTTAAGAAATTAACCTAGCTCGGGAGTAGAGTAAGGAGATAATAGTAAGTTAAAGACAAGACTAGCTTAAATAAGGTAAGAATACCGAACGATTCTGCAGCTAAGGGGTGTTATGGATAAGGTACTTAGAAAATAAATACTGCAATCTGGAGTGTAGTTTAGGCTTAGGAGATTACTAACCAGTATAAATAAGCTAGAGCGAACGCGTTATAAGGAAAGATAACGGTAAATTTAATACTACGATAAGGCCTTCCTTTACAGCTCCTAGTCAGTTACTATTATAGGTAAAAGCAGGAATATACACTTAACCTTAAGGGTTAAGCAAATCCTGGAATGAAGGGAATAGTAGTATATCTGGTTATCTCGAAAGAAGTAAATTCCTAACCGTCCTATATTTAAGCAGTGTTTTAACTCCCTAGGCATACTAATAAACACCCTTACCTTCTTACTTTAATATTTTAATTATAATAATATTATCGGTATCAATATTACATATTACTTTAACGCTTAGTATTACAGGATACAATATATATCCAGCACTCTACATCTCTATCTTAGAATAAAGTTCCTAACACGTCTATTCCTGATTGTTAATCCTTAAGGTAAACGTTAAGATCTTCTTAAGAGTATTGCGAGGAAAAGTATCCTGAACTTTAGCTATATAAACGGTTAGTAACTTAAGGATAAAAGGACATCTTTGCATTACTAAGGTTAGCTAACACGTATTTGGGCAGATAAAGGGTATTATATTGTTTAGCCCTGGGAACTTTATTATTATTAGGATTGTGTTTTAGAATTTTGCGAATTAAAGCTATAATAGCTCTCCCTTCCTATTAAAGGCCTGTAACGGCTATTTGAGAAGCTGGTACTTAATAGTTAAATGTTTAGGTAATGATTAAGATTATTACGAAAAGGGGATAAGTACAGTATATAGTAAGCACTTAGAGGTATACAGCTTCTAGGTTTTATTAGCCGACAGTTAACTATGATAATATTAGGAATTAGTAGAGGAAAGGGGGTAATGTTAAAGATACGGATAACGGGAGTTATTACTAGGGAGAAAGTAAGGGATAGGTGGCAGAGGGGGAGGGCCGCGACCCAGCTAGTAGTCTATTTCCACTAAAGCTTAAGTAAGATAGCTTGTAAGCAATGCGAACTAATAAGATGTAGCCGAAAACTGTAACGATTAGCTACTGTAGCGTAAATAAAGGATGGCGGGAAGAACGTTACTTATACTACACCTCTACTTAACGCAGAATATATAATATGTAAGTAAACGTAAAGTATTAAGGAGAAGATATTTAAGGGGTAGTTACGAATAAAGTAACTTTAGCTTCTTAGCGGTTAGTTTTATACTGATAGGCCGTATATAAGGTTTAGCATCTTAGTGGAATTAGCGTTATTTACATCACGTTGGAATGTAGACTTATGCTTACATCTTGGAGAGTAGGTAAGTAAAGGTTAAGGTCTTAATAGATTATAAAAGCGCTATTCCATTCTGGGCAACTCCAGATAGTTAATTATCCAGAGTTACCTAAAAGAGTAAGCTCCTATATACTAAGTATCTAAACTTAATCTTTAACCTTTAAGAAAATAGGTATTACAGAGAGTAAATAAGTTGCTGATAGATTACTTACCACTTACAATAATAGAAGAACAAGTAGCATTTTAAAGGATAAAAAGGTACTTAAGTAGCTTTTTTATAAGTCTACTTACCTACTTATAAAAATCTAATTTATTAAGTCTGTATCGGATATATAAATAAGTGTAGCGGAGGACAGTAAGAAGTACGTCTTAGATAAGCTTAATCTTAACAGGAGGTAAAACCGCTTATAGGATAAAACGATAATATCTACTATAAAGATCGAAGTTCATAAGGTTATTAAAGTAAGTTTATAATTATAATCCAAAACACTAAAAAAGTTCTTCTACGACAGCTTGTTTAATCTTAAGTTCTTTTACAACTTTCTCCGCAATCTACACCTCTTTAAGAGCTGTTTAGATAACCAGATTACCTTATCTAAGGTCCGACAGAGGGTACTAACTGTAGTAATTCATTATTTAAAAGAGAAATTCTGTTATAAAACGTTAGCCTGGACCTCGCTTCTCGATCAGGTTATTAATTCTTTAAACCCTCTAGACTAAACTAAAGCAGAAGATATATATACGAGTTAGTTAAAGTAAGTAAAGTTAAGCAGCTAGTTAACAGGTATTACAGATAATATCGGAAGTAATAGCGTATTGCTAATACTTCCTAATAATATATCGGATACTAAGTAAGTAATGCTTATCGCTCTTAAATTACTCCTAACTAAAGCTTAAACTAAATAGATACTCTTATCTCTAGACGCCAAACATAAGGATTGCGTACATATAGTTAAGAATCTAAAGGGTTAGGGTATCCTTAAGGCTACGAATCTATATTTAACAGCAGTAAAGAAGATCTTAAGATATATTCGCTTTATATAAACAATATAAGTAGACAGCTAGTCCTCTATAGCTAAGCCCCTTACGGCTAAACCCCTTATAACAGCATACGATAACTGCTAGACGAAGAGGAAATGTTATAACTTTAGCTACACAAAGATACAAAAGCGCAAAGTGTCTCCGCTAACTAACTAAGCACTAAGTAGTAAAAGTAAGAGACTTTAAACATTAATAAGACAGTATAGCTAACCTTGTGAAATAGGTCTTAGGGCTAATAACTGTAAGAACGAAGCGGTCCCAAATCTCACTACTAAACCTACTTTAAGGGACAGTAAAGGGGCCTTTCCTTAGACAGGTGTTAATCTTTTAGACAAGTTAAACTTAATACGTAAGGTAAGCCCATTTGTCTTATTACTGTCTTATAAAGATAATGTTAGTCTAGCCGGTACTTGCAGCTCTCTTCTTTCACTACCCACGTCGCAGTAACCACCTCTACCCTAGAATGCTAGGGTATATACACTTAACAACAGTAACCTTTAGCTGCCGCAAGGACAGTAGAACTCTATTAATAGCCAGTACCGTAAACTAACGCATAACGTCCCTAACAACAGGTAACCCCATCCATAGCTTACTAGCTATATAGTGCAGGATAGAGTAAGTCAAGGTTTTTTATCCCCTAAGCCTCGAACTTACAATATTAATGGTTACTAAAGTTCAGATTACGTCAGTATACTTCTAAACATAGCAAAAAATCTCAGCCCTAAAGGGATATTTAAAGGACCAATCGGCAACACTCTTAGCAGTTACTAAGCTATAGATTTTAGCGATTTCACATATTAGAAATTAAATTACCCAGACTTAATCGATATAAATACTATGTAAATATCTTAACGTCGTTTATTCTTAATGTAACTCTTCTTATATCCCTTCTTACTCTTATTCCAGAGGAAAACAAACTATCATTATTAAGACCTCATTATCCTTCAGAGCTATAGTAATACCACTTTTAAGTAAGTACCCTTCGTATTAAGCTTTGGAGAAGGCCTGTAACTGGACTCGGACAAGTTTACCCGACTCCTCGAACTTTACCATCAGCAACTTAAACGCAAAGTCTAGATCCTTTCTTCTAAACAGTAGCAAAATGAACGTTAAAGAACTTAATATCATTAAGCCCTTTAAAAAGTTATAAACCCGAACAACCAGCTTACCTAAGTCCCTTCCACTCCAATTCTTAACCTCAGTCTCCTAAAACATTAATTAAGACCTTCATTAAGCAAGCTCTAATATACTTACTATCTTATTAACAATTTACTTTAACACTAGCTTTAAGTTCCTTATTAATATAGAATCCTCTCTTAAACAGTGTACAATAGTAAAGCCAGGTCTATTATATTTCTTAAAGTCATTATCGCTAATTTACACTGCTGCGATAGCTCTAGCAACGGCCAGGAAGAGGCAGATGGGTGTAACTAGCGGAAGTAGCAGCATAATGCTAAATAAGCTACTTAAGGCAAAGGTAACGGAATTCGAATGTATTTATATAATTTTAACTAATACTCGTAATAAGCCCGATCATCTAAAGTCAGGCACTGCTTAACTGCTACTCTCGTATTTCAGATAAGGCCTTAACTATTTAATACGAGCTTAATCAGCTAACTTAACCCACTTCGGCTAAGATAGCTTACGTTAGTACTCTACAGGCACCAACACTAAGTTACAAATAAAATTCAACAGGAAGTACTTAACTTCCAATATCGAAATTAAAACTGTTAGATAAAGCACTATAACCACTAAGTATTATAAATATATTCACCTCTAACAATTAATTATTATAACACTCTTAATATTAAGCCGTTTCTAAACCTCCCTTATATCTATAGCCTAAACTTAAGGTCTATTGTTTTCTTCCTTAGGAGGAAGAGGAGCCGCATGCTCCCTGTTGCTGTTAATTAAGTGACTTAGATAAGCTAAAGAGGGAGGAGAAGCGGTTAAGTGCTCCTCGTTAATGCCTGGTGAGGCTGCTAACAGTAGCAGCAGTGGTAGTAGTAGCGGAGGAGGAGGAGTGGGTAAGTACTCTGCGTCACCGCCTACCGAGTCGTGGGGAGGAGACTTATAGTTCTTATCGCTATTAGTAAAGCTAGCAGGGAGGGGAGGATTTTACTTTCCGCTTTCCGCAGAGAGTTTATATATGCTAGACATAATATAAGGCTGGTAAATCCTTAAATTAATGATAATGATAAAGTGTAAGGTAATAGATAACGTTATTGTAAGAGAAAAGACTAGTAGGTCTAGATAGTTAAAGGCTAGACAGGTGTTGTGATAGCGTTAATTAGCAGCGGTTAATACATAGCTTATAAGACTCCGAACTTATAATATTAACAGTTCCTTACAGCTATAAGATATAAAGGACATCTAGTATAATATAGCTTAAGATTACAAGGTGGAGGTTAAAGTGCTGTTTTATACCTATTATTAGGGTGCTTAGGTTTAAGGACTAACATATCCCCGAATTAAGAATAACCAGTAATAATTGCCTTTAAATCCTTCAATATAACCTATATCTACTTACTCTCTCACTTAGTTTATCTTAGTAAACGTTTACTCTAGCAATTAGGAGCTTAACTGTGCAGCTGGGATATATAGTAACTAAAGGTCTGTTTAACTAGAACTGGCTATATATAAAAATATATCTTAGAGTTACGGGTCGTTACCTTAACTATCTATCCTTAACTTAAACTTATTCGACGAACTAGTATACATTATTTAACCCTAGACTGTGGCTGTTAATAGTCTGCTGCCTCTGTACTTAATAGGCTGTGATTCTGAATTGTTACTATACTTTTAATATTAGTTACATTGTAAGACTACTTTATTTCCTTAATACTGCTTAACCGAATTATTTAACTTAGATGATTTACTTTACTATTAAGCTCTGTAAACACTTTATAAGCTTACTACGTAGCTATATCTAATACCGCTAGCTGCAGCTATAGGCTTAAATAGACCGTCATCTTAAGCATGTCTTCGGCATGAATAGTAGCTCTGCTGGGGCTTAATGCTATATACTATATATACCTGTAAAGATCCTTAGAAGTGGGGCTAATAGTGAAAGTTACCTTAAATCCACTAAGTAAAATGGATAGGTTATATAGAAGAGGTTTGGCTACGTTGGTTACTGTTTAAAATGGACGATTATTTAAAATGGATAATTATCTAAAATAGACGATTATCTAAAATGGACGATTATCTAAAATAGATAAGAGGGGGTTTCTATATATAAGAGTGGGGTAGTTACGTTAGCTACTATAGGTAAGAGGGGTTTTTTATGTAAAAAGAGTAGGGTAGTTACGTTAGCTATTATAGGTAGTGGGTGTATGGGAGGGGTTTGTAAAGTCTGCGAAAATACCTTACGTCATTTAAAATGGATAATTATCTAAAATAGACGAAGTATTTAAAATGGACGAGTATCTAAAGGATAAGGTATCCGAAATAAACGACCGCTTTTTAGCACAAGATATTAATCTCCCAAATGATAAGTGGTAATATCTTAAACGCACTTATAACTATCTTGTTAACTGTCAGAATAAGTATAAAGATATTCCGTTTAACGAACTGGTTCTTATAGCACTTTATACGACAGTACGAGATATTAAGCTCTTAGGTTCTCATAATGTAAAATACCTTGCCGAAAATGCGATTAAGCAGTATAAGGCTAAAAATGGGGACTTTGTTAAGGCACTCTTTAAGTACTGTAAGAGTCTGGATTCTTTATAGAAAGTTGCAGCTCTTTTTAGTAATACTCTTACCCTTAGATTTATTAAGTATTAAACTAATATAGAGGTTTAAAGGGTATTATTTATCTTATAGAAAGTGCTATTAAGGATTAGGCAAGTTGGGTCTTGCCTGTAGAGGCGACTGCTAGGGAGGCCACTGCTGTAGATGCCACTACTGTGGATTGGGAGCACTGGGTTGCAGTATCTTACGTATAACTACATTACTTACAACTTAGCAGCTCCAGAGCGATTAATAGAGACTTGAATAACCTTGTAACTGTAATCCTGGACTTAGGTAGGTTAGAGGGTATCCTTGGGAATTTTCTTAGCGTTGGCTTTAATATAAGTTCTATAAGGAGGAAAGAGGGAGGGGATAGTATTATTAAAGCTGTTTACCTGTATATAGTACCTGATAAGGGGGGGGATTTTACGCTTAGTATTTAGATTAAGCTTAGTGTTAGGTTAACTATAACCTAGCTTATATCAATTAGTAATAACCTTTAAGAGGTTCTTAGTAACTGTCTTTTTAAGGCTACAGAATCTAGTAAGACTAAACCTCTAGTGTAACTGATGTAAGTTAATACAGATTGTAAGTTAAAGTTAATATTAAGGTTTACTGAAGGTGCAGATATATTTATAGCTATATTTCCTCCTCTTTAGGCTTTCTTTACTAATTTAACTTAAGTATTTATTACTAATACCTTACTACCTTCTGGGATAAGTATATCTTCTCAGTCCACGTCTATCCCTTAAGGTCTCGCGCTCTAAATGCTAAAAAGAATACTCCTAGTTCCAGCCTTCTATAATAACAATCTATCGTGCGTAACGGGCTAAAAAAGGTAGTATCTGATATCCTTATAATCTTCGTTACTAGTCTAATCACCTTATGTTCTAAATTAGCGAAGGTTAAGCTATTAGTAAAGTACCTTACGTTAGGCATTAACGAGTAATAGCTGTAGCTTAGTATACGTTTAGATATTTATTAAATAAATATTTGAAGATATGTAGTGGAGTGAAATAAGGCTTGTAAGTAAGGTTTGGAGACTGATCTCGAACGTTTATAGCCTGGAGAATTATCGATAAAGATATATAAGGGAGACTTTCGGATATACTTAATTATAATAGTAAATTAGGAGTTAGGAGATATAGCTATAATTATAGATAGGAGGGATATGTTAGAAGATAGTGTAAAAGCTTAACGAATAACGTAAGGACGTTACTTCCACTGCTTGGGTCTACTACTATACTAGCTGTGCACTAGCTACTTGAATTTTCCACTGCAAATTCCAATGGAGTGTAAGTGGCAGAATTACTACAGCTACTTATAAAATTAATGCCCCTCTTTGCTAAGAAAAGATTCTAAGCACGGACTATATATATGCCCATATCATTTCGTGCCTACACTAACAGTACCTTCAGCGCCCCTCCCCTTAATGCAACTACAGCTACGGCCTTTAGAACCTCTTACTTTAGTTTATGCTAAGTTAAATGATTCAGTTTTACAATACCTTAAGAGTACTTCTTATAATTCGAAGACAGTATGTAAGATTATATAGGTAATGATGTGAAAGTTAAGCTAACAGGGTAATTTCTTCTAAGGGAAAACCTAAGAAATTATCCAAGTTAGTAATCTTACTGTTACTCTATATTTAAGGCCTGTTATAGGGCTTTGCCCTTATCTGTTACCGATTTACTAGATCTGCCTTCCCTTTAAGCTGCGATAAGTAAGAGAGGGCAGGACCTAAAAGTAATATACGCTTAAAGTTAGTCTTAATAAGCCTATAGACTACTAATAAGCCATTGTCTAGCCCAGCTGCTCTTATCATTATCTTTACATTATTATAACTTTAGGCAGCAATCTGACCTTACCAGCTACCAGATTAGAAATACGTGCCTCTTTACGACTGTGGCTTAAACGACTGCTTCGTCAGGGTAGTTTTAGATTAAGAGATTGCTTTTATAACCTGCTGCCTCTTATTAACTATAATGACGTAGGCTTTAGAGCTGGTATACCTGTGCTTTGTTATTAGCAGTTGCCTAGTTTACCTACTTCTTAACTGTACCCTCTTTCCTCTTATTACTAACGTTACGATTAGTTACTTAGTTTTACTTAGCTTTTAAGTATCTTAATCTCTTGATTTCTCTCTCTACAATCCCGTATCTGTAACTGCCAGAACTTACTCCTACGCCTTTAAAGATCCGTCCAGTTAGTTAAGCTAGATAATAAAAAGCAGGAGTTAAAGCTAGATTCTAATTTAGAATAAGGTGTTAAGTATTACAGAGCGTGCCGCTAGAGCCTTAGATGTTGCACACAGTACCTGTTAAGGCAACTGTCCCCTATTACAGTTATATAAAGCTTAATGTTATTATAAACTAAGCGAAGCTGCTATAGGTCTTAACGCTAAGTTATAACGATATTACCGCTACTAACTCCAACATCGCACTAGTCGCTACTAGCCGCTGTACAGCTTATCGATCCACAATAACACTACCAGTATTAGTGCTATCTGTTAATTATAGAAAGTATCTAATTAACGGCTAGACTTAGTTCATAACCCTACGCAATAAGGGAAGTTAAGGCTGTAGCTTATCTATAATAAGGGCTGGGTTATCTTTATCTCTTACGTAAGTGGCTTAGATGTTAATATATAAGTAAGTGCTGTCGGCAGTAGTAAAGCGCGCTCTTAAGTTAATGCCTGCGTCTATAAGGAAATTATTAATAATCTAAGAGCTATCTGCTATATGTTAACTGGAGTTACTATTACGCTAGACTTGTCTGTAAGCAATATTAGCTTTAGCTAAGAAAGCAAAGTTACTATTATGTAGGGCAATAAGGCCTGTGTCCTGGAGCACCTAAAGCGTATAGGTAAGGTTGGTAGGGTTGTTCAGAATTGCAATCTTAGTGCCCTTTGGGATTAGTCTTAAGGTTAGGGGCGGACGTTACCTTATCTGCTAGCAGGATACGTAAGTTGTTCGTAAGCGATACCGATACATTACTTTTGACCGTTAACAGCTAGAGCGCGCTTTGTAGCAGTTACGTAGCTAACCGGCAACTGTAAGTGGGTAGGCTACGTTACTTACGACAGTGTGCAAGTTAAGCAGGTTAAAATGGAGGTGATTAAAGACCACTTATACGCTGAGGGGGGTAATAATCTAGCAGTTACTTCTAATAACGATATTTAACACCTAATCGTTAACTATGCCCTATAGTGAACTGACTAACATAGCGTTACTCCTGTTTAGCGTTACATTGTAGTGGGTTTCCGTATAGGAGTCCTAGTCGGTTTCTAAGACTTGCTAACCTGCAGTATACGCTTTATATTAGTTAGTTTCCTCATTATAGCCTTGTCGCCTCTTTAACTTAGCTTAGCTAGCTGGACTTCGACTAGTTCTAACATATCTTATACTTTACATAAAGTTGTTTTTATCCTCTTTACAGGGGTAGCTTAGATATTAATATTAAGTAAGTACCCTTAACTGCAGTATTATCCTAATAGAGTATACTCTCTAAATCGATACCTACATCTGTAAGGAAGTTATTAAACGCTAGCTTAAGCTCTAGAGATCTAAGATATACCTTAAGGCGTTAAGTAATATAGCTACCTTTCCTAAGTTCTCTACCAACTACTTTAAGTTTCTTAAATAACGTTATAGCTGACACTAACTGCCTAATCTAGCAAGTAATAACGCCTAAGTAGTCTTAAAGCCTAAAGCTGCCTACTCTGCTAAGACAAGGACACTAGAGCTATAGCTATACCCCTAACTGTCAGCTCCTATAACACTGTCCTTCCCAGCTACAGCTAGGCTCGTGCATGCTATTGACAGCTTTACACTTAACATTAACACTAGCGAGATGTTCGGTGTTATCGGCTACGCTTAAGCCCGTAATATCTAATATAGTGCTTATTAACAGCAGAGATATTACGCGCTTACTTAAAGTAAAGCTACAGCACGTCTAACTTATATATAATCTTCTAGCAGTTTAACTTACTTAGCTAAGATAACGGTAGTGGCTTTTATAATTACCTGGAATATAAGTCTTATATAAGGGAGGGCTGCTGCTTAGATAGTAATAACGAGGTAAGAAAGGTAAGGTTAAGTGTAATCGATTATAAAAACGTTACCTCTTTGGTAACGTAATAAAGCAGTTAGACTTTAAGCGCCTCCTTTTCTATACTATTTAATTGGAAACTTCTTTTTAGTATTCTAAGCTTCTATAACAATAACCTTATTATATATTTAGTGATTCCTTAACGTAATAGCTACAGTCTTTATTTTTCCTTTTACTTTCCTTACAGCTCTTACCCCCCTTAGAGCGAACGTAAATACGTCTTAGGCCGTAAAGGGCTTTGTGTTGCATTGCAGTTAAGGAGTTGGTGCTTGCTTAGTGTTAATAGTTTCCGGCATGCTGTACGGCTCTGCGTAGAGTTCCCTATAGGAGGTAAGCTGAAAAGAGAGGCAGTACTAACTTGGACGAAAGGAATCTATACGCTGCTAGTTAGCAGGAGTTAGGTCTCGATTATTACGTAGTGGCTGCAGAAACGTTAGTGGAATTTCCTTAGGGGTGTGGGTGGTAGTGGCCGGTAGGGTTCTATATGTAAGACGTAGGCGTCGGATAACTGTAAGTAAGTAAGGATAGAGAGGATAGTGGCTATTGTAAGGGGTAAATGTCCCTTTAAGGGAGCAGTGGTGGCGCGATAAGGCTAAAGTTATTAGTAAAATCTTCTATCTCTTAAATCCGTGGGAGCTAGCTCTTTAGATTCTTTAAGCTAAGTAGAAAGTAGACGCCCTGTTTAATATAAGAGGCGATCTATACATCTGTCTTATTAACTAAACGCTTATATATAACCCTAACCTTATCCCGCATCCTTACCTTTTCGTTTATTAGCTTTATTAAGCTACCTTAACTCTAAAATTCTAACTTTAAATTTCCGACTCTTATAACTTGTAACTATTACCTTAATATTGCTCTATTCGTAAATAACTTTAATAAGCTATACTGTTATATATTTATAAGGTAATTGACTATTAAAGATTATACTAAATTAGCTATAATACGTAATAAAGGCAGTAACTATTATATAAATGGAAGAAATAGCTTTGTTTACGCAGACTGTACTGTATAAGTATTATTTATTACGTTTTAACTAATAGTGTTAAGAATACAGTTGCAATCTGACTATTAAAGCACGGACCGCGTAGGACTAGTAAACAGCCCCTATATAGCTTAAATCTATATAGTCTGTATAGTAAATGTTAATCCTGTTACTAACCCTATACCGGCTGTTCCTTTCCTATATAGCCTATACAGTAACAGTAAGACTATCACTTTAGAGGTCGTTTTATCCAGTGCTGTATATTCCGTTATCTCCTCTAAGTCTATTATCTCCTAGACTTAAACTATCTCCCTTAACGTCTTATTCTTCCTTTCTAAACATATAATCCTTTTCATCAAAATCTCGTACGTTTCTTTTAACGCTTTATTCTTCACTATTAACTCTACAGGCTTTATAACCAACTTTAGCTGTCCCTTAGTCCTCTACACGGTACTAGCTATACTGTTACTAACAAAGGGTTCTAGATAAGAAAATACAGCAGCTTAGCTGTTTAAGCTATAGCTAATATAAAGCGATATTCGGTAGATATCGTCATTCGAAATAATAAAGTAAGAGATACAAGGGAAGTATCTCTAGTGCTCCACAAGTACTACTAAACTGAGAAGTTTACCTTTAGTCTATTTAATCGACTGGGAGAGATACCTGCCCCTTTGGAAATATATACCTTTAGTAATATTTCTATCAGTTACTTATAGATTAAAAGAGTGTAAGCCTAATTATTTCCGTAAGCTACTTACAGACTTTAAGTACCTTTACAGTGTTAACTTAAGAATGCCTAAGGGTGTTACACGTAAGTAGCTTGCAGATATTAACTTATAGACCTTAAGCATTCCTGTAGGTGCTAACTTACAGACCTTACAGATACTTAGCTTACAGACCTTACAGATGCTAGCTTGCGGACCTTAAGCACCCCTGCCAACTTATGGACCTTAAGCACCCCTGCAGCTAGCTTACAGACCTTAAGCACCCCTGCAGGTGCTAACTTGCGGACCTTACAGATGCCCAGCTTACAGACCTTACAGATGCTAACTTACAGACCTTAAGCACCCCTGCAGCCAGCTTACAGACCTTAAGCACCCCTGCTAACTTGTAGACCTTAAGCATCCCTGCAGGTGCTAACTTAAGGACGTTACAGATGCCAGCTTACAGACCTCCAGGCTTCCGACATGCTTAAGCGACTTACAAGCCCTTAAGGTAAAAGTGTAGAAGGCACTTCTGCAGGTAACTCGCTAGACCTTAACTTATTCTGTTAGGTAACTTACGGAGCCGTAAAGTGTGCAGGCCGAGTCCCCTTAATAAGTTACTTAAAACTGTAAGGCAGTGTAGAGGTACTCCAACCCTTTAGAACTGTTAAAACTTAAAAGTACCTTATAGCTTTATAAGGTAAGTAACAGGTTTAATTTTATAATTTATCACTACCTGGACTTAACTATACCGTCCATCCAAGCTTTAAGAGCAACCCCACTGGGTTTCGCGTGCGCCTTATCCCTAAGTAATAACCTATACCCTTACGTATAGCCTCTGCAGTAAGCCTAACGGGCTTTAGGGGTTGTCTATACCTCTCTATATAAGTGTACGTTAGTACAGACGAAGCTAAGAAGGGGAAGGGAAACTAACTTACTTATTAAGTTTATAGATAAAAAGCGCTATTAATTAAAGTGAATAAGATGAATAATACCGTTTTAATAAGGCATCTAACCACTGTGCAAATAAGGTACGTAGCAGACTAGCAGGCGGCTTCCTAGATCTACGCGTACACTTTAAAATAGGGAGCTTTAAAGGTATAAAGTGCTAACTATATAAAGACTGTAGCTAGACTTAAGGTAATGAAGATATATCCTAGAGAAGTAATTGTGTAGAAACTGCTAAGATAGTGAATATCGAAAGTGTATTTAGAAAAGGTAGTTATAATGGTTAAGGGTGTAGTGAAGGGTCTGGAATAGGATATTACCTTAATATAACCTAAGGTAGGAGTGACTTGCGGCAAGAGCAGTTCTAGCTCCTTACTAATGCGCTCTGTGTTATACATGTGGATTTAGACGCACGTTACTGAAAGAAGTTTAAGTAGGGCGTATTATAACGCGGATAGCTTAGCGGACTATAAGGCTTACTAGTTAAGTACTGAAACCCTTGTCAGTTGCTTTACTATTATGGCTTGCTTACGGCCCGAAAATGTGGATCTTTAGCTAGATAATAAGTTAATGCTTAACCCCTCTTAAGTGATGGTGTTTTAAACAATATCTCTCCCTTTTATAGTAAGTTACGAAAGATAACTATGTCCGACATATTCTAAAGCTTAGCTCCAGTCGCTGGAAGTCTTAAGTTAAATCGGTATTGCTGATAAAGCAATTCTTTTTAACTGCTAGAGGCCCTTTTAATCTAGTTCCGATACCGGTAACAATATTATTTTGCCCTACCGCAGCAGGGTTACTAGGTTAAGTATCTGGCGCCCAGTATAATACAGTTATAAATCACTTAAAAATGAAGTTAAAGCTTAATAATACGAACATTATTAAATGTAAAAAAGTTACCTTAAAAGAGGTAGTTTAAGAGGTAAATGAAATGCTCGGTAGAATAATACTTAAGTATAACGCTTACTGTGTCCTTTAGGCTAGCTTAAGTCTTAATGACGTCTACTATAGTAGTGAGAAAACTGCAGAGTTAGTAGCTATATTATTCTGGGTGCTATATAGTAGGGAGGTATATTTGCATAATAGTACGCAGCTAGGGTATAGTGGATTTGTTTACATATTAAAAGACGTTAGTAAATAGATTATAATAACTAAGGGGTCTGTGTAATATATTAATGATAGGAACTGTAGGGTATAGAAGTAATTACTTAAAACTTATTTTTGTATAGGTGCTATTATATTGTAATTTAGTGTCTAATGGTGCTAATTAGGGTAATCCCGTCAGCTTGTAGTACAGGGTTATGAACTTATAGTAGATAGCTGTTTTCCAGTCTTCCATCTAATGAACCTCAAAGCCCAGCCTTATAGCGAAAAGATAAATATAGTAGATAGTTTTAGCGTTCCCTTACTACCGCTTACAAGAGCTGAAATAGCTAATGGATTTACAACTTTATATTAACTTCACAAAGTGGTCTATAGTAAGCGAAAACCTTAGTATCTGTATTATATCCAGTACTATGTATTGTAAGAAGGGATTATTACCTTTAGACAGAGGTATACTTATAACTAAGGTATAAATGTAAGTCCTGCTAAATAACTATAATTATAATATTAGGTCCGACATTGTTCGTAATGTAAAACAGGCCTCTTGCTATAATGCTACTTATAAACTCAATCTTAGGTATCGAATAAAAGCGTATCTGCGTAAACTCCAGGCCGGAAAACTTAATTAAAGACTAACCGCTTATAGCTTTACTTAGGCCTACTAGTCCCGAAAATGTAAGCGGCCTATAGCTTGGGATAGTTAGCATCTTGCTAAGCAAGAATGTTAGAGGCATTACTAATAGTGGGATCGACTCTTTAAGGGTTACTATAACTCCACATGGCTAAAAGGCAGTTACGGTTACGCTAAGCCCTTTATAAAGTCTACTTAATTCTAGTACTGATAGAGTTTAAGTCTTAAGCGGTAGAGTGGATATACTTACTAGGGACTGTGCTGCCTTTATTATAAGCGTATTAAGGTATTCGCTACTGGTTTCCTTTATTTCCTCCGTAATGCTCTTCTTTACCCTTTTGCTGGGTTGTGGTACGCAATTAGAGTTCCTAGTTCGGCATTTAAGGCAGTTACCCTCCTCTGGTCCGTTATAATAGCGTTTGGCTACCTAGTAAGCTTAGCACGTGACTGGCTTCGTTAGTATCCTTTTTAGAAAAGGCTGTCCGCAGGCTAAAATGCACAGAAGTGGAAATGAATGAAGGATGTAATATCGTATAGTAACAGTCTGTAAGTGCGGATATTAAGGGTAGAAGATCAGCTCTGCAGGTACAGACCTTAATATAGTTATCGAGTGTTAGGCTGTAAAGGTAGATATCCGCTAAATATGGAAGGTAACTAAAGTCCGCAGCTGCAGCGCTAAGGTTAATTAATTAGTTGGTTAGTTAAGGTCTACAGGTATATGAAATGTAGTAGATATCTGCTAGATTAGTAAGAAGAGTATATATAGTTAGTTACTTACGTAAGGTACGGGAGCGATATATTATCTCTGTAAGCAAGCTAAGTCCACGTTAACTTAACCCCTTAGTTATTAGAAGTTAATAGCCTTATCTTAAGTAGTAACGGGATCGGTATAACTAGTTAAGATGTCTTAATCGTGGGCGCTAGACAGTAGGGGTTATAATTACCTGCTAGGTTATACTCAGCCCCCTATTAGGGTAACGTAAACGGTAGTAGTAGTAACCTTTAGCAAAACCTAAAGGGGAAACACTTAGCTATATAGCTTAGTAATAGTAATCTATAGCTGAACTAACGATCGATACTAATATTACGCTCTAGGCTGAAGCGAATGCGGACTTAATATAGACAACAAATGCTTAAGGTTAATACCTCCCTTATATAAAGGCTTTACCCGTTTTGCTTAAGTATAATTATAATGTTAAGCGCTTGATTAAGCTTATCGCTACCTATCGTTAAAGTAATAACTATATCCTATAATGCGTTAGCTTTAAACACTAAGCAGCCTTACATTATTGTTTTCAGTAACGATAGCGGTAACTACTAGAGCGATAATAGATTATCGACATAATCCTTAACTTAAAGCACTATAACACATTACACACTTAGTAGTAGAATATATTATGGCAGCTACTGGTGTGTCTTCCCATATATAGCCCTTATCTTAAAGCGCACTAACAGCTCTTTAGGTATCCTAACGATAATAAATAGCAGCAGGTTAATAATATAGTAAACGATATAATACTACATATTATAAGAGGTAAACTTTACTACACCCTACTTAAGAACTTAAATTAAGTCCTTAATATTAGTATAAATACTGGGGAATAGGTTATTAAATTTACTAACGAAAATCCTAATACTTATATAATTAGTATCGATCTGTCCTTAATCCAGCCCTTTATAGTTCCGGAAAACTGCAACTTCTAAATCGATAATGTCTCTTTACCTTAGACTTTTCGGTTAGATAGCTTCGACTTTATCTATCTCTGACTTCTTATAGTATACCCCTTTTTTTCGTCCTCCACATCTACATTCTAATATCTTCCAGAGCTCTATCAATAACTGGTCCTTACTGTATAAAGAAATCTATAAAAGCCTTAAGCCTAACGGTTAGGTTAAGCATTTTGATATGTTTAGTAATGTTGTCTTAAATAGCTCTTCAGTTAAGCTTGCTCCTAAATAGGTTCTTTAGAATAGGTTTTTCAGGAAGGCAGGAGGGGTGACTGGTAAAACATTCATACCTGCTAAAGATAATAAATAACTAATTAAGGATATAGGATTTATTAAGGTAGAAGTTAAGACTTATCTTATACCGATTAGCTTATAGCTGAAAGATAAACGGATAAAGACTATCGGCGCCTTAAATAAAGTAATTTTGCATAAAGGTATAAATAGGTACGTTTTAATGTTAAGAACTTAAATAGGGTACATTACTAAGGAAATAGATATTATTTTCGTAAGGATAAAGAAAGCGCTATGTAGGAATAATTAAGTATATTATTATTAGTATATTTAAAATTCTAGCTTATTAGACAGGGTACTGATAATCTTAGCGATAATTTAAGCACATATACGCAGAAACTGCTTAAAGTCGACTCTCGACTTAGCGAAGTGCCTTACAAACCAGATCATTTCCCATATAACAATTATAAGATAGAGATAGATATGTAGTTAGATAGTGCGAATGTGTGCTATCTTACTTTTACACTGCTTTATGTTTAAAACTTAAAGGTATTATTTATTAAAAATCTGTCTATCGATACTCCTAAGGTAATAATATTCTCCCCCTATACAATCTACCATTTCTCAAATTCTTCTACCTTTAATATCTAGGATTTCGGCATTAGATCCTTACCTTACACCCGTTACGCTTTCTTCTCGCCTCTATCTATAGCAACGTTATCTAGAACTATAAAATAATTCTCCTAAGTTATGTTGATATATTCTCAGTTAGCTAAGAGGGTAAGGAGTTGTAAGAGCGCTTTAAAAAGGTCTTTAGGTAGACTTAATGTAATATATAAATCTGCTAATACTAAGCTACATTAGTTTACTTACATAATGGGGATTAGGGATCTTAAGTACCTTACTTACAGAGCTTGGAAAGTACTTAATGGTTTAAATGAATATTAGATTATTGGTAAGTAACTTAATTGTAATTTTACGTAATTAGTATTTTCTTTCGATAGAGTATCTTAATTCTGATAATTGTAGTGATAAATACAGTAAAACCTTTAGTAATTATATCTTAGAGAATTTTAAGGGAACGTTTGACAGGTTTGTCCATTTTGAGGTAAGGACAAGATTGTAAGCAGGGGCTTCCCTGCTAGAATTAACGCTTGTATTTAACGGTTAGGAGGATTAGGTTCTGGGACTGTTAAATACTTAACTTAATACCCTTATGTCTACGTGTGCAGTGGAGGGTAGTAACTGTGAGAATAGTAATAAGTTAGGTTTTGTTAGTACTAACTTAAGGTATTTAGTACTTTAAATTATGTAAGTAAGGAGGTACCTTTAAGGTAAGCTACTTACTTACTTAAGGACATGTACGACTTTTAAGGTACTGCACTGTTCTAAAGTGGTTACTTCTGGACTATACAGTTAGCTTATTACTGTGCATCTTCTATATATATTTAAGATTAAGATTATAGCTCCTAACGCTAATCTGGTTAATATATATAAGGTTGGTTATACCTACCTATACCTTTAATATGCCTGATAAGATAACGTTAAGAGCTGTGTTAATGCTATTTAGGTAGTTATCTGAGCTTTATATTAGCTTTATTTCCTTCTTACAGTAAGTAAAGCTGTATGTAAGTCTAACTATATATATATAATGTAAGAGTAGAAGAGGGGCTTGGGTTAAGGGCTCTTTTAAATAGTGCAGGTGTTAAGCTTACAACACCTAGCCAGCTCTCTCTGTTTGCTATATGGGAATTTTAATGGACTTATTTAATGAAGCTCTGACCCTAATCGGATCGGATCGTGTATTAGGCTATAGTAATAGTGAAATTTCGGACACTGTACAGGACGCACTCTTGCCTAAGGACCTAGCCAGCATCGATGTTAACTTGCCGCAGCAGTGGAGTTAAAGTTATGTACTGACTGCTAGTAACTGAAGATAGTGCGTTTTATAGATTTAATTAGGTATTTTAACTTATGTGTTAGTAGCTTATATCTAAATACTTAGATAAGGCGCGAATATAGGTATTAAATGAGCTAAACAGATTAAGTATATTTCTCGTATTGCTGTAATAACCTTAAAGTCGAATAAGATTTATTATATGCCTTTAGGGAGGTGTGACTTAAGGTTTCTTTACCCTATACGTTTAACAGATGTTATTATATACGAAATGAAGAGCTACCGTCTTACTGAAATGCCGTACTATACTGCTATTTCTTATATTTAAGGGGACACTTTGAATATAACTGTAATCTTAGTTAATAAAATTACAGTAATAATTACTTAAAACCTTTTTAATACTTTTAAAGCAGTTAAGGGAGAGGTAAGGCTTATATGAGCAGATGCGGTGTGTATAAACTAGTAAGATAATTAGGAGAAAGTATACTAAATACTCCTAATGCGCTTTATTTATTAGAAAGCTGCCTCGGTTGTAATTTAGCTTAATCCTAAGGAAGAATATAATAACTTTAAGTTTTTACATAAGTTTAAGTACGCTAATAATTAGCTTTAAGTTATTAAGGAGATTAATAAGCTGGAAATAAGGGGTCTGGCTTATCTCTTCCATAAGCCTTACTGGGGAAGGATCTAAGTAGTTTAAGAAGTTTAGTTAACTAAGTATAACATTAATATCTATTACGGTACCTCTAACTACTCTCTGAACGATTATAAGGCAGTTAACGACCTGATAAAATTTCATAAAGACTCCTTTAATAGTTGCCTCTAAGGTTTTACAGATCTAACAACTTACGCCTCTCTCCTTAACACGCTAGTACGTTTTAGACCCGCTAAGCTTTTCGATACAGTCGATATATCCTACTATAAGGAAATAAGTCTTTTGTATAAGCTCTTATTCTATAAGGATAAGAAAGTTACAGAGCTGTAAGATAAGGTTTATGGAATCCTTAGTTTATTTCCTATCTAATTAAAATATAAACTTTTAAAGCTAATCTGTAGCTAATAAGCTTAAATTATATATATTAATATTATAAAATATCTTATCGAAATATAGATTATTAATATGATTTGTAAGGTAAGTTTTAAGAACCTAAGCAGCTTGGTCTCAGGTCTGCTAAGCTAGGTGCTAGACTAGTCTTAGAGGCGCCTAAACCCCTTTCTAACATTAACTTACCCCTTTAACGCTAGCGGCTGTAAGGTGGGGAATGCCTCCATTAGCGATAACAGGCTTAAGCTTACTGTTTCTGTAATGCTAATTAGTAAAATCTTAAAATGTAGTCTTTCTGTTAACGAACGCTCCTTAGAACTTAATATTATTTAGGCAGTTTAATGCGGGTTAGTTATATTAGTACGATTATATAGAACACTGGTTCTAGAGCTTATTTTTAAGTCTTTCTGCTAAACGATATATCTTAGTTAGGCACTGGGAGAAGAGAATTAGGAGGTTAAGTTCTTCAGTTATTTCCGTTAAGTGTATATAGAGAGTAACGAATTTACCTTTACGTGTAAATATATATTTAAGGTAACTTAGCTTATAAAGGAGCTGATAGAGGGGTAAGATAAGAGAATAGAGAACGTTATAGAAGAAGATAAGCTAATAAAGTATATTATAAAGAAAGATAAGTTAATAGAGATAGAGGACAGCTTAGTAAGGCTGAGGATAAATGGTATAGCTTTTTGTATAATCTAACATGGTTAGGTTAGTATAGGACTGACGGATATAATGGAAAAGGATTAAGTTATTATACTGCTAAGTTACTATATATTTACTATTCTGTAAGAGATAAAGTCGGGTGATTAGGAGTATATAAGTGAAATCTATGTAAGTAATATTATATAAGGTAAAGTTATGGAGGAGGCTAAGAGTAGGTAGAGAGGCCCTTTAAAGAGCTATACGTTAATATAAAATTCAAATCGTGCTTTATAATCTAACACACTTTACATTCCGCGCCTCGTTCCTTAAAGTAGTTAAGATACCCCTCCAGCTCTACTGTATAGGACTTTCTAAGGTTACTTTCTTCCTCCGCGCTAAATAGGCAGCTAGTTTTAAATTATATTTTTCTACCCTTATATTAAACTTATCATTACCTATCGGATTTACTAAGGCTGCCTTCTTCCTCCACGTTAGACAGGTAACTGGTTTTAAATCGTATTTTTCCACCCCTATATTAAGCTTATCATTACTTATTTGGCTTACTAGGGCTTCCTTTTTCTGCGTTGGATAGGTAGCTGATTTTAAGCCCTGTTTTTCTACACTTAGATTTAACTTATCATTACTTATCTTAGATATATTCTTTGCCTCTTTAACTTTAAAGTCTTCATAAAGTTACGTTAGATTTAATAGAATACTTTATCGCTTATTTTAATATTTACGTACTATTTACTACTCTTTTACACTTTTATAAGCTCTTATACTAATGTTAGGACTAAGTATACTGTTTACCTTATATAACGCTTCGCTCTTGCCCTTTAGCTAATATAAGAACTGAGTAATAGGGTAAGAGTTTAAGAACTTTCCTTTAAAGCTAATAAGTAAGTATTTATAATCTTAGCGGGACTAGGGCCTAAGGTGCCTATCTTACTTATCTACCCAGATACCTTACTTAATCTAGCACGTTTTTACTTACTTTTCCGCTTTAGGGGGAAGAAAGTTCGACAGTATCGCTTTAAAGCTTATATAACCTTAATATTACTATTCCTAATACCACTTTACGAAAACCTAATAATTAAATTAGTAGAAAGGTATGCTATACTTTAATAAGCGTCTCCGTTCATCCTCCTACATCAATTTATCCTCCACCATTTCAGGTATAGGGGTCCTTAAAGGACTCTCAAACTGTACCCAGGGCTGGCTGGAGTGATTGCTATTAGGAGGCCTTTTAAGGATTTAGTCTAAGTTAGTTTCACTAGTTATAGTTACTTAAGGACTTTAGGTATTAAGGTAAGGGCAATTTTAAGGGAAATGAGTAAGGTGTAGAGATTAGAAGCTTTAAGCTACTTAAAGGAAAAGAGTTAATATTATAAGAAATAAGTAAAAGGAGAAGGAGGTTAAGGTTAACCTTACTAAAACCTTTCTATTCGCGCAGTAAGGCTCTTGCTAATTACAGCGCTTATATAAACTATATATACTATTAGATCTGTACGTAACGCTATTGCTAGCGTTTAGGCCGGTCTAGACAGGTTACCGACCTTACCGAGATAACAGTTATCTTTCAAAACACTACTACAGGTAAACGTAACGTCTTATATCGTAATTAGCATTTAAGACCTTACACGCAGCCAGTTTATTAGCTGCAATAACCAGCATTTAAAGCAAGCCAGCCCAGCCTAGCTTAGCTATCACTAATAATATCAGCGTCTCGCGGCGCTAAGACCGCGAATTTTAACTAATATTTAATACGTATATATTAAGCCCCAGTGTAAAGCCTCTAAAGCTACATAAAAGTACCTTAGGCTATTATATAAAGTATAAGCAGCTTACAGGTATCGACTAACACTTTCGTATCTATTCGCATTTACTTAATTCTTAAGCTATTACTTAAGATATTACGTAACTAAAAATCTCTCCCTACCACCTTAATACTAAGGCCCTACAAAGGCACTCCCCATCTCAGTATAATATTCACTCTCATCCCCCTAAAAACCTCTAAATATACCGTTAATACCACTTATAACTCTGCAAATCTAAGCCTTATTTCCATCACTAAATACAGCAAAGGCATTAATATAAAGACTGCTGTTAAGTTACTAACTTACTAGACGTTAGTGAGGTTAAGGACCAATACTAACCGTAATTACATTCGTATTAAGGGCTTTAAAGTTTCGCAGTTATATCTTACCTTTAAAATCCACGAGACCTTAAGGTATATGCTGCTTTATAACTAATTACTTAAGAACACCACAATTATTAAGTATAAGCTAATAGTTACTTACACTATTTTTCCTTTTAAAACTAAGCGACTACAGCAAGTAATAGTTACACTTAACATTAACTACGTAATTGGGATAAGGGGTAAGAAGGCTAACCTTATTAGATTTAAGCTTCTATAATAGAATAAAGAGGAGTTTACAGTACTTTATAACCCTAACCTTATCGTTCCAGACAGCAGCTTAGTAAGAACCTGCGGCTTAGAAAATCCCAAAGTAACGCGCGAAACCTATATCTATATTACGAATAAAAACAGAATACAATATGTTAAACAAGCTAAGTTAATTAGTAAAGGCCGATTTAAAGTCATATATAAAGCTCTTAATGTAGATACAGGAGACCTTATAGCTATTAAAGTCCTCTCTCACCAAATGACTAGCACTAAGTCCTAAGGAGACGTCTAGCACACTGCACGAAAAAATAAAGTCAAAACACTTAAACGTCTCCATTATATAAGTTATTACTTACCTTTATCTCTATTTACCTACAGGAGTACTAATTTATTATCTCTAGCTAAATATCGTTAGATTTTTAGGCTTTAACGACAGGATATACTATTAGGAGATTTTCTTTAAGTTAAACGAAAAGTCTATCAGAGCTCTATACACTGACAGAAATCTCTCACTCCTATTTATGCTAGCCCCTAAAGACATATTTCTGTAAATACTTAACGCTCTTAATTACCTCGCTCGGTAACGCATTATATATCGGGATATCAAACCAGATAATATCCTCTAACGTATTAAATCGCTAGATAATAAGCTACCAAAGTACAATTTTAAGCTATGCGATTTTAATATCTGCGAAAATGTTAACTACGTTACTTACAAAATTAAAGTAGGAATAAAAGCATATATAGCCTTAAAAGTAATAAAAGGTTTCAGTATTACTAGCAAAGTAAATATATAGTTATTATTTATCACTATACTCTAAGTGCTTAACATTAACAGTTTCCAGAGGTAAGAATCTCTTATTAATACAGACCGCTAGATATTTAAGCTTATTACAGACTCCAGTTAAGTTATGCATATAAAGGAAATAGCAAGAGTCAACCCCGTTAAAAGAGTATCTACTACACAAACGCTAACAAAACTGTTTATACCTAAACGCTTAAAGAGCAAAATACCACTCTTCAAAATACAGATACTAACAGCATTACAGCCTATACCTATACTTTCCCCCCTCTCTACACTAAACTTAAAAGAAACAGACACTTTATTACAAAGTCTATATCGTCTCTAGTTTTTAAAACAGCAACTATCACTAAGTTTTCGTAAGCCTTCGCTGTCTAGAGCTAGAGGTGGAATGCCTACTATATAGGAGCGAGAACAGCAATCTCAGATCGGCTAACGGTTAAGGAGCATCCAGGGGCAACAGTCAGGCTAGACCTAAAGCAGTCAATCCTAAGAAACATTAAGCCACTATACTAAAGGCTTAAGACATACGCACTAACTATAGTATACTGCAGATATAGAAACTTAGCATATAGAGGTAGCATAAAAGCCGTAAGGCTTTAAGGTATAAGTAAGGCTTACAGATAAGTATAAGTAGACTAGTAATCGGTATTATTCTCTCCCATTTCTTACCTTAACTTAAGGGTACTTTAGATAATAACTTTAATTCTTCCACTAAAGTCGTATATATTATTAGTTAGTGAATAGGCTTAAGTTAACAGGGAGGGTAATAGTAAATCACATCTGCTAAAGGGGGTACTGTATTTACTAGGGATCAGCGCCTGTTAGTAACCGTAAGAATCCACAAGAAGTCTAAGTAAGCCCTAATCCATTAAAGGAAGGTTATAAGCTTAGCGGAGATAGAGATACAATAAATAGTATTACTAAAGAGATTATAAACAGCTAAGGGACTAAAAACCTACACTTTAGTAAATAAGATATATAAAGTAAGTACTAGTGCTCCTTAAACGCTATAAAGCGCAGGATTACTAATATATTAAAAGTGTCGCTTCTGCAGATAGCTTATAGATATTAAATACTATAACTAACATTAAAACCCTTTACTATACGAAGTAAACGCTAATAGGGATCTTACAGCGCTTATAACCTCTTTTTCTGCCGATAAGATCGAGCTATATTAGTCTACCCAATCAGCTAGTAAGATCAGCCAGTAAAGTCAGTATAGCGGTAAGGCTAAGACCGTAGTTAAAGCCAAAGCCGGAGCTAAAGCTAAAGTCAAGTGCCCAGCAACTGATTTTTCGGTTAGATAGCTTATTAAACAATGTAACCCTTCTTCTAAGCTAAGGTAAAGTAATAAGTACATGTAGGAATAGCCTAACTAGTTTGTTACAGGTTTAAGAGATATAATACAACCTAGAAATTATAAAGTAAAGTTCCTTACAAGAGGTAAACTAAAAAGACAGTATATCTCCGTCTGTCTTATAACCCCTTAATGCTTATACATAACCTTAACCCCCTAATACTTATACATAACCCTAACCCTGCCCCACCTACCCTACTGTTTATACTGTGTTTTTACTAGCTTACAGATCTGTACATTAACTATAATATCTCCCGACTCTGAATTTCTAAACCGTATATATAACTATTATAATATCGTCGCCACAATCGCAAATAACCTCCATAAGTCACACCGTTATAATATATATAGCTTAGTTAACAGTTAACGACAGTGTTTAAATAGTTATAATATATACTGAAGGGAATTACTATTATATAAATAAAAGAATAAGTCTTATTTACGTATATTTCACTTCGTAAGCATTGTTTATTTTACGTTCAATTTATGGTGTTAAGAATACAGTTGCGATCTAACACAGGCTATATTAAATAACCAGCAGGTCAACTATTAAAGCACAGGCCAAGTAGGACTAGCAAACAGCCCCTAGCAATAACCATTATACTTATTCTTATATAGCTTACCACTCCAGCTTACCGATCTTATATAGTCCGTACAGTAAAGTTCAATCCTGCTACTGATCCTATAAGCACTAGCTAATCCTTTCCTACATAGTCCGTGCGGCAAGTAGTAGTAGATAAAGTGCTGGAGTTACTATCTTAGCACTAAGATATTAAAGTTCTAAATAATATCAATTATATTAAACTTAATTATCTTCTATATTTTTTATAACTACCTCCTAACTCTGCTCCTGCGAAGCTACTTAATCGGAAGACTAATACGCAAGCGTAATACCCTTATTATTCCTTTAATATTGCCTTGTAGAGCGTTTCCTATACTCTTACCGTTTAGATCTAGGTGCCTTTAGCATCTGTAATTACCTTATAAAGCTAGATTGCTATCGATACATTTTTTTTAGGGCGTTAGGTGCAGATAAGGGGCTGGTAGTAGCTACGTAAAGGTAATAGTAATGCAATCCTCAGCTGGCTTATCAGCGTGATTGAGTGCTAAGACAGGTTTTTGGTAACAGCAATAGTCTAAAGGATATAATACTATTGCACTTCTTCTGCGTCTTTATCTTTACGATAGGTTAGAGGGCTGCATTTATCCCCAGCTTAGCTATCGATGTGGTTAAGAGCTAGGATAGAGGTTTTTCCGTTACGAGCTGGGGTTACATATCTTTAGTGTGTTTAAGGAGTAAGCCAGGGGACTGTATAGTTAGTAAGAACCATTATCTAAACTTTTCATTATGCTGGCTCTTTAGGCATTTCGCTTTAAATGTTTTAGCTGCATTAGAAGATATGTTCCTATTATCTACCTTCCGCTTATCTCCACATATAACAGTGGCATTAGTATTAAGCAGGTGCTAGACCTTAATATGCAATAGCTAGGAGTTAAAATTAAAAACTTAGTTATTAAAGACCCTTAGCTGGTAGTATACTTAATAGGGTCTGAGGTCCTTACAACCTATAACCATTATAAATGGAAGTTTTATAGCTGATGTTCTTAATAATTAAGCTGGTAGCGTAATAATAGCGTAATCGTGCGTTTACTAGGGGTTGCGAGTTCGAATCTCGTTTGGTCTCTTTAGTAGTCTTCGACTTAGGAGAGCTAAGGGTTACCGCTTTCTTTTTATTTATTTTAATCAGTCTGGGTTTTTTCGGTAGAAGTCGTTAATTAGGTCTAAGTAGGAGAGGTTTTTTATAGAACGCTAGAATCATAGCTACTTACATTACTTAACCTGTTTTACTTTTACGTTACTTATAATTAGTATATAAGTATAGTAGAATTTTACTTTCACAGTTAATATTAAGTGTTTAAACTTTTATCTCTCCTTATCTATCAACTATACCTAGGACTTATATAGTCTTAAGCTTATATACAAACCTCTAGCTAAAGTATATAATCGTCTTAAACATCACTGCTTGCTACTTATATTAATATAAATAATAGAATAGATAGAAATAGTGTTTTAAGGCTGGGGATAAGGCTAAAAGTTACTGTAGATTAAGTTAGAGTCCTGTAATAAAGTTAGGGTAAATGTTAGTAGCTGGTATTAACTTACCGCTAGCTGTATAGCTGATGGAGATAGCGCTTTGGGACTGGAAGTTACAGGTTAGGTTGAAATCCGGCTGCAGTAAAGCCTCTCCTGGGAGGGTTAATTCGCCAGCTACGTACTAATATCAAGTTTAAGACCTACCCTCCATGTCTTCTAAAGTGTCACTTAGCGTAAAGTAATATGTCTGAAAAAGCTATCTTTACATAAGTAAGGCGTCCAATATAGATTCTTTCTGATTTCCCTCTACGGAGCGTGTTACAAGACCAGATAGACTAACTCTTCTACCTCCTTTAGTCCTTACCTGTACTACTGTCCTGGTATAAGGATATATAATATATCCAAAATATTAAAGTATATAAAAAGGTAATACTTATACTAGGAAGGCGGCTAACGTATATTCTTCCCGATTATCTTATACAGAGCGTATTTCAAGACTTGATAAACTAACTCTTTAATCTCCTCCGGTTCCTAATAGGCCAGGGTAAAGATAGTAATGAGAATCGTATTGGAAACGGCTAAGTTATCTATTATAATTATTTCGAATGACTTCGAATTAAAGATAGAAAAAACATAAAGTGGTGCATAGGTTAATTAGGTAGGTTTAAGAAAAAAGAGGAATAAGAGGGGAAGTAGGGAACTTTAGCTTTATACATTATAGCTCTTAGGTAATATAGGCTGCAGTTAAGGTGTCGACCTTTAATTAAGTAGGTTATAATATAGTAACTGTTGTGATAGCCTACTTACGTAAGTTAGTTACTGTAGCCCAGCTGTGATAACTACACCTGGTAATGTAAAGCTTCAGGTAGAGGAGCTTTTCTAGGGATGTAAGTGGTAATAATCTTTTAGTTAAGTAGGTTGTAATAAAGTAACTATTATAATAGTTTGCTTACTGTAATAATGCTAGTCTTTTTTTACGTTATAGATAACTAGATAAAGTTCTTATTAGAAGTAACTTGGAGAGGTTCGGGTAAAATTAAGCTACTTCGAGAGATAGTTATAATGTTAATTAGCAGATGGGAAAAATATTTATGCTCCCGGCAGGGCACTGCGTCAGCGTGTTAGACGTAAGGTATGTAGTTACCTTCTCCTTTCAGGGGGTAAGGTTAAAAATATGCAGATGTTATTAAAGCTCTCCTTACTTCTCTGCGTAGGGTGTACTGAAGGGGACATTTAAACGTTAGCTCGGGACTGAGACTTAATATAAAAGATATATATAACAACCCGAACCTAAGCTTATAAATCACTTACACTTAGCTTTACTGCTTACTCCTCCAACTTTAAAAGGTATTATACCTTATAGAGGACTCTCTTTATTTATCTAACCTTATTATGCTAGTCCTAACTAGACTCTGCTACTTGCCCTTTACTGTATTCTAATTTTCACACCGAAGATAACAGCATAAAAGGACTAGGTTCTTAAGGGGGCAGATATTTTCTCTCTTATTAGGTACTGGTTTTATAATATTTACACTCCTTAAAGCTATTTTCACTACTTATACCCTTACTGTGCTAAACTACTAGCGAGGGCTCCTTATTGCCTTGTAAGTAAATGCGCTTATAATAGCTTAGTATCTTAAGGTTAATACGCTTTTATGACCCTTCCTTTAGATCTAGTTAACTAAAGAGATATAGATCATTATAGTGTAGTTTTAACTGGCACGTTTTACTTAGTTTACTAACTTACCTTAGCATTAGGTTAAAGGAGTGACTCTTGGATTTGGGCTGTTACCTTTTCTAACATATATTATTATCCCCTATATCCCTATATGGCAGAAGATAGCGGAAGCTGAATAAGCTGCATTATCGTGCTTCCGCATATACATTGTCTTTCTCCTTCTATAGATATATATACAGGCACGTAAGATAAATTAAGGCGTCTTTAAAAATCCTTAATAGAAAGACTTAACTTATATTTTAAGGCAGTTAAAATATGTTTATATAATAACAGTACTGGCTTACCTATTAGTTCGTAGTAACTAGAATCGCTAGATACATTTAGCTAAGTGTAATGCCTTTTACGTAGTCGCTTTAAGAGAAGAGCTTTATTAGAGATTTTAAAGCGTATGTAATAAGACTTTACGCACTAAGCAGCCCAAATCGACCACTATACAGCTTATAACTGAGGCATTACAGAGTATTATAAAGCTTATTCTAAAAGTTAATAAATAATAAGCACTTAGATATCTATTTATCTACTTATTTACCTACCTACTTATTTACCTTCTTAACTACTTAATGCAGAAAAGTGCTAACTAACTAAGTATATATATACTGCCTTTTCTAATCTGTCATATCCAACTACCGTTTGTGCCACTTATTCTATAATGTGGGGCCTGCCTATTTACTTTAAGTATCTAAGCTTACCTAACAGAGAACATTAAACTATCTTCGCACTTATTAGAGAGATTTTACTAAACGTGTAAGTGGTAATTAGAACGTTAATAAATAGATTACAATACTTATAATTACTATTTGCTACAGCTATTAATACTTTACGCTTATAATACGCCCGCTTCTCTCTAGATATTTCGCTAGTCTAATACGCCTTACGTAAGCTCTATCTTAATTCGTTACCTTTAGTTTACAATTAGGCTTACTTTTTCTTATTAGCGCGTGTAAAAGTAAAGAGTGTGAAGTTAAGTGCGGCTTTAGATACAGTTACTAAACTGTAAATAATTACGATTTAAGGAAGAAGAGATATATTAGGTATGAAGAGAGAAAATTACAGCTAAGTTACAGTAAAGATATTACTTACTTAACTGCCAGTTATCCTAAACAGTCTTTATACCCTAAGGCGGTAACTAGTAGCAGGTTCTATATAAGAAGACTAGAGTCTAATGTTACAGCTAATTACACTATCTGTGTACCTGATATTAAAAACAGTTACTTACATAACTAGTTCTTAACGTTTTAGTTTCTGAAATTACTAGGGTTTGACTAATTAATTATAGCGCCTGTTTTCCGTTTTTAAGGACTAACTCTAGTTTTCCGTTTTTAGGAAACCGATCCTAGTTTCGGTTTTAGTTTTTAGGGATTTCTATTCAACACGTTAATTTTATACTAATTATAACTCTAACTAGTTAGTCCCACTTCATATCCTTATACCAGTCGCTATCTCAATTAGTCAATCCCGTAACTAGCTAGTCCAACACTATAACTTTATACTAGTTATTATCTTATATTAGCTATTATCTTAACTAGTTAGTCTAATAAACTAGTCACAACCTTAACTAGTCTATCTTACTTTACAGCCTTATACTAGTCGCTATCTTAACTAATTAATCTAACAGACCAGTCACAACTTTAATTAGTCTATCACACTTAGCCTTATACTAGTTACTATCTTAACTAGTTAGTTTAATAGACCAGTCACACCCTAGTTTAACTAACTTACAGCTTTATACAGTTACTATCTTAACTTATCAGTTTTATAAGATAACCTTACTTAAGCTTACTAAGGGGCAGCTGTAATATAATTTATATCTTACAGTTTAGTTAATTACGAGATTTCGGATATAATTAAGAATAGCTTTACTATATCTTCTAGTAGAATAATAACCTCTTTTATAATAAACTTAAATATATATATTATTACTTAAGTAACTATTATCCCCTTTTTAATAAAAGGCTACATCTTTAAGTACGTTATTCCTTCTTAGCTTAGGCCGAATACCTAACAATTTCGTTTCGTAGCCCTTAGCTCTGTCATTATCCCCAGCTATACTGCTTCCCCCACTGTCCATTCGTATTCTGAAGCCAGATATACTAACTAGCCTTAACTCGGCAAGTTAAGTACTGAGAGCTGGATATCAGATTTACAGTCTTACTTACTGTAGCTGTGTTTTTTAATTTCCAGTCCTGAAGCTATATCTCCTAAACTTACTGTATATAATTGTTCTTAACTGTAGCAGCTAGTTATTAGCTCTTCTCTACTAAGTTACACTTACGTTTATTAGCACGATCTTAGAATGTAAGACATTAAAGTCTTACAACATTGCTAAAATCGAAAGGAGCCCAGAAATTAGGATCTTCTAAGTTAGCATAATTTAAAAGACCAGCAGGGTCAGTAAAATTCGAGTCTTGTAAACGCATTAAAAAATGCTAATTAAGGGACCTATCCTTCTTATAAACTAGGTCGAAAGTATATAGTGTGAGCTCTTTAGGAACAGGTTTTAATATAATTATAAATGTAAGTAAGGGAGTAGTATTACAGCTTGGGGGTATAGATATCTTGCAGTCTAGTTCTGCTTAAGATAAGTTTAGAGAAAGGGAAGAAGTTAAGGATAGAGAATAAAGGGTATATTTAGATTAAATACTTAAGAGTTAGTATAGTAACTAATAGGTATTATATAAAACGTATATTAGCTTAAGAATTTATTAGAACTTAGAAGCTAAGGGTGTAGTTTAATACTGTTAACTTAAATATACTGGCTTAAAGATGTGTTAGTCTAACTGTTACATATGTTAAATGTCTATCTAACGCCTTAACCCTCTAAGCTTAAAAGCGAAGCTAAGATTACACCTAATCATGCAGGTAATAAAGAGGTGCTACTAGAGCTAGTTCGGGCTTACTGCGTTTCCTATATAGCTGCCATTCTCCCCTATAAGGTTACCGTCGTTAGCTACTTAGGTAGGGCTGCCTTTAATTGTATGTTTGTGCTTTAGTCTTCTACCTTAAGCACTAGCTAGGAATAACAAATACAATTCGCTGTCCTTAGCTGCTTAGAGGCAAATATACCTACTTAAGGTACCTTAACTTAAGTTTTAACTGCTATATATATAAGCGCCTGCCCCTTTAGGGCTAAAGTAACTAACATTTCCCTTAAGTTACAAATAGCTTCTTACAGGAAGCATAGTAGGAGGAGGCTATTAATGTAACTAAGTCACTAGTTAGCCTAAAACTTCCCTTTAAATTACGGTAAAAGGAGGTTAGGAGGTTATTAATATAACTAAGTTATTAGTTAGCTTAATATTTCTCCCTAAACTATAGCTGTATAAAGAGATAAGTGGTAAGAATATTAATAAGCAGTCTTAAGTTAACTATATTAAGAGGTAATAAGGTAACAGATTATAAGTCTGTATTAGAAGAGGCTGTATAGTAAGTTAAGTACATATAGGTAGAGGCCTAAGCTTAGTAAGCTTAACTAATTTAGAAAAGGGTTTATATTAACAGACTGCAGCTAAACTTAAGCTTTACGTTCTTTACTACTTACTTAGTTAGTTACTTATCTATCTATAAAAGCTTTATCCTCACTATTACTTTCCTTACAATAAACGATAAATATTAACTTAGTTATAACTAAGTTCGTTATAAATGTTACTTTAGACTTCTTCCTTATATAAGATCCCAGTTACCTATCTAGTCCCCTTAATCTCACCTTTAATCTTAGCTTTAAAAGTGCTAGTATTAAACTTACTATTAATGCTTAGCGATTTCTCTTACAATACGTTAAACTAGATATCTGATCTTAGCATTATTACTATAGATAATTAGATTCAGTTCGACCCTAATTAACTAGAAGCCTAACACTTAAACACTTATTTCACTATACTACTTTAGACTTTTCTTTTATTTCCTAGGGAATTTACTAGGATATTTAAAGAGTTTAAAAGCAGTGCCTTTACAGAGTAAGATATTACGCTACTTAACAGAATTATAAATTACTTTATTATTCGGGAGGATTATTAGATCTTAGATATATTTAACTAACGTATTAATATTATCTACATACCAGATCACTACACCACTACCTTAAGCACTACTAACAGTAATACTGTTACCCTTAATAACTCTAGTGAAGATAATTCTACCCTTAACTCCAACAAGAATGTAAGTAACAGTCTTAACACAGCTAACACTTATAACACCGTAATTACACTAGATAAAGACCCTGCCGTTCTACCCTTAAATATTCTCAATAACTGTAACGCCTTAGGAACATCTGATAAGGATTATACTATCGTTAGCGATCTTAGCTACAGCAGCCCTAAAGAGGATTTAAACACGCCCGATAAGGTCCCCATTCCCCTTAACGCACTAAGTCTTATTCAGGATACTAGTTACTTAGTGTAGATACTTACGGACGATAAGGTTAAAGGTAATTATACTTTTTAATACACTGTACCCCTTTAAGATACTAGGGGCACTATAAGCAATAAGGGCCCCTTAGCTAACTTGATATTATGTCTTGAGTTTGCCCCCTCACTAAACAAGGCTAGCGACAATAGCTTTTCAGTTATAGGCAGTTACAAGATATTAATTTTACCCAACAACTCTAGTAGATACATTAAGGACTATTTCGAATATAATAGACCAGCTTATATAACCAGTCGCAAGAAAGGTTATATTATTAGGCTTAATAAGCTAGAGGATGGTAATAACGTGTTTAGCAGTGCAGCTAAGATCACGCGAATCGGTCCCAAGGCTGGTAGTCAGAATACAGCCAGTTCTAAACAAGTATAATTAAGTTGCCAGTTAACTAAGGAACAATACAGTTAAAAGCGGCAGGAAATTTAACTAAGCTCCTATTTAAAACAGTAATAAAGGCAGGTTTCTTAACTAAAGTACCCTACCAGGTAGTTAGCTAAAGTAGTATATTCTTAGATTTAAAGGTATAATTAAGCATAAATAGTAGCACTAAACACTCAGATAGCCTTAACCTTAACCCCTATCCTTAATTTTTATACTAATCGTCAGTTAACTCTATTAACAACCTTAACTCTAAAATTCTAATTCTAAATCTCAAACACCCTTAACTCCCCAACTTATAACTATCACTATATTATTACCCTATTCGCAAATAACCCAGACGCTAGCTAGTTTAGTATAATACTTAGTAGTTAATTACCTTAAAAGCATTATAGTAGGTAACTAATTAAATAAATAGAAGGAAGATCTTTATTTAAGCACACTTTACGGTATCAGTATCATTTATTACACTTCCACTAATAATATTAAGAATAATAGTGTTAAGAATGCAATCGCGATCTAAACGGAGCAGGCGTTTACGTTACGGCAGATTAGGTAAGATCAGTAGCAGAATCGACTAATAAAGCACGGACTGTGTAAGACCAGTGCCTTTATGTCTTAAATCTATATAGTCTGTATGATAAACGTCAGTTAACTACTGATCTTCTGGCTATTTATTTCCCATATGGCCCGTGTGTGTGAAATAGGCGATAATCTGCAGGATTATAATAGTTAATATATGCCTTTTAACTTAGTTAATAAGATTAGCAGTAGGATTAGCTGGGTAAATAGAAGTCTAAGTCACGTGTAAGGAGTTAAAGGTGTAATATTAGTAGCGGTTAGAAAGTGTTAAGTTAAAAGCGTAAAGCCTAGAGTAAGGGACGGTTATATACTTCACTATGCTTAAGCGCTTATCCTTACCTATAGGCCTTTATCCAGCCCTAACCCTTAAACTTACTGCAGCTAAGACCATAAGCCTCTTAGCAAGTCGTGCCCCTAACTAAGAAGGAGACAGGTGCCCCGCAATGCTATTCTACCCAGCTACTACATCGCAGATAAGCCTTACTCTAATATGTCTTAAAGTAGCTAGCATTCCGTATATTATATTACGATAAGAATAATAGCTAAGTAGTTAGTAATAAGGTAAGGATAATAGTTAAATTATATATTCTTTAATTTAGTAAAAGAGTAACCTTATAATAGCATAATATTCTTTCCTGCCTGCGTAAAGTTTTAACAGTAATGTATTAGTTATTACTTCTAGCTAACGTTTATTTTTAAATATATCTTATCTAGGGTATATACTTTATATATATTACCCTGTTATAAGATTACAGAGTAGAGAATATTCTCCTTATTAATAAAATGAGATAACAGTAAAAGGAAAACAATTATTAAATAAAAGAAATCTTACCTTCAGAATGTAAATACGCTATGTAATCTAAGCTATAGGGACTTACACTATCTGTTTCAGACTTAACCTTAACTGTAACCTTCTAATAATATATCCATTTAACCACTTTAGCTCTACGTTTATCTTAGCTTTCAAAAAAGCAAATAAAAAGCCTAGGTATGGCCTGGAGACGTATAATATCTCCCTCCTCAGCACTACCTTCGAACTGTGCTAGATTCTATTCTAGAAGCGTGTATCCTCTCCAGTAGTTTATAAGGGGTAATTTGACTTTTCCGTTTCAGACTGCTTAGCTAGCTAATATTAGCTTTCCGTACTTTAAGTGTAGGTATTAAGGGCCTTTAGAAAAATAAATTAAATAGGTAGCTTACCTTCTTTATTAGAGAGGTCTGTCTAGACCTTAACTTGCTCTTTAGAGGGACTTGTATCGGGATAATACCGTTTAATAGACCTTTTTGCTTCTTTAGAGAGTGTAGACTACGTAATATCAGACGTTAGTTTAGCTGTAGCGTTAATTTTATATTCTACAGTAAAGATCTTACTATAGTTCTTCACTAGTAGGATTTCTTTAAGGAATCGTTATACGTAGTCTACTATCTTATCCTTTATATTACAATCCGAAGCATCTATCTTCTCGTATTACAGATAGCTTAATACTTAACTTAACACCTTCTCGGTATGATAATGATTAAGGTTATAGATAGAGGTTAAGTTAAGTACTTTAAGTGTGCAGTTTTGTAAAGAAGGTAAGTATTAGTTAGGTGTGATTAGGGTTATCTGTAAGTGCAGTAGTTAAATTTCGAGCTTAACTTTAAGACTGCTAATCGTAGACGTATAGTCTGATTCGGATTTAGCATAACGTCTTTTCTAAGGCTAGGTCTACTTAGATATATTGTAGCATTTTGGAAGCGGTGTATATTAAGCTGTTTAACTAGGTTTATTAAGTAAAAGAAGAGGGTTATTTAGCGTAAGGTCGATTATAAGCACTTTTAGTAGGAGTTATATTAAAGATTGGGCTTAGTTAGGTGCTCTGTAGCGGTTAGGATATAATGTACGTTAATTTAAATAGTTAAGCTAATCAGAACGTAAGTATAAGATTAGGGGGTTATCTTTCGTCAGATCGATAGAGTATATGTTAATCTACAGGGGTGTACTAACTATTATTTCCCTATTAATAGGCCTAAAGGTAGCGTTACTGTTATATAAAGCAGCAGATTAAACTCTCTAGCTACAGTTATAGGTTAGGTAGTTAACACTACTATCTTTAAGAAGATCGATTAGGGAGATATTATAAGTAATATAATGCTAATAACCCTTTATATTATTAAGCTAGGTATTATTTAGGAATTTATAAGATTTATAAGCTTTATCTCTTAAGCTGTTAGGGACTATATCGCCCTCACTAGCTTAATGGTCCGCGTAAGGCACCTGGGAGTCTGTAAAGTTGTAGGTCTCTAAGGTAACTTAGCCGTCCACTATAATATTAAGAGTAAAGGTATAATAAGTAGGGAAAAGATCGGGGTTTTTACATTTAACTAATGCAGAAAATGAAGTTAAACTATTAAGATAGTTAGAATTATTAAGTGGTTTAAATATAGCCTTACTAAAGGGGGGAGTTATCATAATAACTAGGGGCTTGAGTGGAAAGAGGTATCGTAACAGGTATAGCGGTAACTGGTATGTTAATACTCAGGTGGAAAGTTAAAGGGAGAGGATAAGAGAGAGGAAGGTAAAGTACTGTATATTTATTAACTAACTGCCCCTTCTTTTTATAAGAAATCTAAAAGGTTAAGGCTTAGCTCTTGTATTCTAAGTATATAGACTGGCCTTAAGATTAGTCTCGTGTCTAACTTTTACTGAACGTAATATATCCTATGCTTAAGGGTAATAGGTAGCTGTAGTTAGAATCTTATACAGTTACCTTATTTATAAGACGCTACAGGATTTAATATTAGCTAGAAGATAAGTTATATAAGCGATAATCTTACTGTTTAAGTTATTAATTAGTGTTTAATTTCTACATTTCGGTAGGTAAGCGTTAGAATTAATTGGATACGGACGCTTTAGGAAGAATAGGCAGCCTTAGTAAAGATAGGGGTTATGTCGAAAGGCTTAAAAGTGTAACTTATATAATTATAAGTTACAGGCTTAATCCCTTACCTAAGTAGTAAACGTTAAGTCTCTAAGCGGAAAGGGCCCTTTCTGTAGTCAATATATATAATGTGTCTGTATAGGAGGTTAGTTTAGCTAAGGGCAGATAGAAAGTAGCTAAGTTAATTAGTATTTCCTCCTTTACTTAGATAGTAAACATTAAGTCTCTAAGTAAAAAGGGCCCCTTCCGTAATTAATATATGTAATATGTCCGTATAGGAAGCTAGCTTAATTAGGGGCAGATAGAAAGCAGCTAAATTAATTAATGTTTCTTTCTTTATCTTAAGTAGTAAATATTAAGCTAATTTAAGCTAAGGGGGCCTCTTTTACAGTTAATATAGTTAATAAGAAAGTGGCTTAGTAAGGGGCAGATAGAATATAGTAGCGCTGATTAATAGTTCCCCCTATCCTAAGTAATTACTTACTTTTAGAAGTAAGTATAATTACTTATCTATTCTAAACTTACCGACTAATAGTGTTGCAGATATACGTAACGTAACGATACGTAAAGGCTATATCTGTTTATCTGTAAGTGCGTCTTATATTATTACAGTTATTAGTTACGTACCTAGTTACAATAAGAAAAGGAAGCGTTTAAGGGAAGAAAACAAACAACCCTAACCCTACTTTCACAGTAACAAGGTTAAGTTTTCAAACAGCACTTATATAAACAATTTTTAAGCCTGAAACAGTTATAGCTTAAAGATAAAGCGCTACTAACGCTTAGCTTAATTAAGAAGGTATATAGAAAGATTACGTATTAAGCGTAACTTAATTAATCTTAAACTTTCGTATATAGTTAGCTATTAAAATCTTGTCCTTAGTAAAGAGTAGGGTGTAACTGTTATTATCTAATACTAGCGCTTACACTTAGAAATAGTAAACTGTCTTTAAAAAACAGTAAACTATCCTTAAAGAACAGTATCTTAAGGTACTAAAGTATTTAATATGTGTTACGCGATTATATTTCTTATCCCCTCCTGTTATAAAATAAGTTACTTACTAAAGGACAGAATTGTAAATATCGCTAACTAATTAACCTTATTATTTCAGGATAAATAAACGTTTAATATAAGTTAATATTATCTCCTCTCTTATAACGTAAGCTTATAAGTATAGAATATTAAGTAGTAAGGTTTAAATACTTACAGTTATGTCCTAAACGTCTGCTTACTTACTAAGCTGCAGCGTACAGTTAGCTATCCACTCCATGTCCAAGTCCTGTAAGGAGGTTAGAAGGTTACGGGAGTAAAGTAGTAACCGTCGTAAAATAATCTTTCGTAAAATAAACGAGTTATAAAAATGCAGTACTTACGTTTACCTTCTAGTTAAGATAGGTAATAAGCGTTATATTTATAACTTAAAGAGTTCTAACTCGTAACTACCCCCTTATGAGAAGATTATAAGCAAACTTCCCTTAACTTTATTTTTCCTATAAGCTTTAAGTTAGCTAACTAAGGGGGGATGTAGCTTAAGGAAAGTTACCCCTTACTTATCAAGTACGGGTTAGGTAGTTTTGTTAGGGATAATTTGTAATAGATAATGAAAAGCTAAATATTACTTATATATTTATATATTAGAATTGTAAAATAAAGCACTAAGTATAATAAAGAGAACGTTTTTATGTACTGTAAGTAACGTCTTATACTATAGCCCCCACTAAAACTACTATACGTAGCCCCAGCCCCTGGGAGCCTCCTCTGTTCTTCCCCGCGCATTAACTACTATTACTAACATTACCTTCACTATAACTGTAGTAATGTAACTATATAGTAACAAATCGCTATAGTAAACCGAAAACGCTTTAAATTAATTAACTTACTAATTTTTTATAGAAATGGCCCTCTCCGATAACGATTAACGAAAACCACGCGAATTACGCGTTCTACGTTTTATGCAGATTTTGTTATATAAATATTATTTGCGTGCGAGTTTTAATTAAGTGGGGTTGAATGCGGGTTGCACTTTGATAGCTAGCGCGATAAGCGGAATAGGTGTTTAGGGGTTAAGGTTATATAATGGGCGTTTTTAGGGGCTACTGTATATAGGACGTTACTTACAGTACGTAGGTTTAGGAAGGTTTATAAGGAGAGGTTAAGCAGTCTCAGACTCCTCAGTACCTAGCTCCCGTATTTTCTCACTATTTTAAGGCTCTTCCTGCAGCTTACGTAACTGCAGTTATATAAAGATAAATCTAAATGCTTAAAATATTTAAGCTAGGAATAAAAGTACGTAAAGTAATATAATATTTATTTTATTTAAGTCTTATTAACTTTATATAAAAGCTTTTTATATTCGTTTTCCACTATTAGCTTTACCTATATATATACTCTTAAGAGATAGTAAGTAATTCCAAGTTAATCGTAAACTTATTAAACTTTATATTAATTACCGATATATTAAACTTTAAGTTAACCTCTTACGTATTAAAGGATAAGCTTATCGTTATATCTAGGTCTATTATTATATTAAAGTTTACCGCTACTATATTAAAGTCTACCGCTATATTTAAGTCGATTGCTAAATTAGTCTCCGATATACTACAGCCTAAATTGGTCGCTAATAAAGGGACAGTTAGGTAAGTAGCTAGCCTCTTAAAGTCTTTAGCTTAACGTATATATTGTTATCGTTTACATTTGATTTAGGACTTACTGCACTTTACGTAGGAATTTTTACCAGGCTGAACCTAGTATATTAACCTTATATTAATGCATTTGGAACACGATTAACCGTAACTGGTATGTAACACGCATTCGATATTATATCTAATGTATTCTTCGTAAGAATTAGTACTTAACTAATATAAGTAATAACAAAGCTTATTAACACATTTATCAGTATATCTACTATAAGGTTTATTACTAGGGATAATAGCTGTATTATCTCCACTTACGGTCTGCTTACGCGTTTACTTTTACTATTTTACTTTCGTTCTTAGCTTCATTCTCACTTACGTATTAAGGGGAATATTACGTTTATCGCATTTATGCACTGCCTAAGTATATTCTAACTATACTGCTTACTTTATAATCTTCTCCTTACAGCCATTATACCTACACTCTAAGTAATAAAAGGTGCTGTAAGTTATAAGGTTATATTGCTTATTAAAATGACGTGAGAATTAACGCCTAGCAGTAAGTTGGTTGTTGTAGAAGAAATACCGAACCTGCTCCGGTATAAAGTTTACTAACCAAGATATCTTTTCAACCTGCTCTCCCCTTAGGAGATATAACGCTATATGCTTACTATAAGTTCTTTCTGCATAATTAAACTAAGCGCTCTTAAGTCCACTAATAATGAAGGTCTTCCCTTCTTAGATACACTTAGGGTAGTTAAACTAGTCCGCTTTCTTTAAGTGTATCTACTGATAATACTGGGCTAAAATGGAGCGACGATTATAACGCGTAATTTTAAGGTAAAGGAGACACCTCTAAAGCCAGACGTCTTTACGTACGCTCTTAACGTCTTATCGTAATAAGTTATATATACTTAGTATAATACTACTTAGCCCTTTAACAAACCTTTAAATACCTATAAATCTTAATGAAAGAAAGCCTTATAATGCAGTAAAGAAGATCTATATTTACCGTTCTCTATTAAGTTTAATCTGGATAAAGAACCGATTAATATAAGTAGCGGTAAGGAAGCTAAAGTTAAAATAAGACTTAGTTAACTTAACTAAAGCCTTAACTAAGTTATCAGTTAATAGCTTTAAAGCTTTTAGTAGCTATACTGTTTTAAAGTAAATAGTCTAACGATTATCGATTAACTAACTTAAGAGAGTTACCTTTAAATCTAAAATGTCGTTAATAAGTTACCGTACCTACTTATAGTGGAAGCTATATAAAGATTTAGCTTCGTTATATTACTATCTTAAGGCACGTATACTGTTACGCTCCTTAAAACCCTCTATATCTCCAGGGGCTAAATATAGAAGTGTATTTTCATCCTACCTTATTAATAAGTTACGTAATACTTTTCTTATTAACTTATCCTAATCGCTTAACTTATATAAAAGACTTAAAATATCTTTAGAGATCGTCCTTAGTTAATAAGATACCTAGTAGACTTTATTAAAGTTAGATAAGATATAGTCTTATATTACTTTACTAAACGCGTTTAAAATAAAGGGTTAAAGTAATAAGAGAAGATAATAAGAGGGGGCTTAACGGTTAAGTAGAAGATATACTTTTCTTATATCTTACATTAATATTAACTTATATTAAGTACAGTTATAACTTAAGCTTATAGTTAAGGACAGTCTAATACCTGTTCTACAGGTATTAAAACTTAAGATATGTAATTAAGAATATAACCTTATCTCTAAACTTAGGTTTCTAATTAATAAAGAGGGTACTTTAGTCTTTTAACTTTAGTTAGTTAAGAAGCTCCTTTAGAAAGCTGAAATAAGGATTGTATGCGCTGTCCGCTAAAGCTTAAGATATTATAAATAAGATAAAGTAAAGGCTTTAGCAGAACAGTATTAGAAATACTTTATATATATAGCTATAAATAGATTTAACTTAAAAGCGGTAAGGTAAAGGAGAAGGAGGAGGGTTATTAATATGTCATCTTACTTAATATAGACTTTATTTATCTCTTACTTTTAATAATATATCGTTACATCTACATAAAGCTTAATATTACTAATTATAGGGTTAAGGGCAATATATAGTTTGACTTATTTATAACGTATGTTAATAACGCTCCTTAACTTAAACCTAAGATTAACTATAATAATGGCAGTATAAAAAGCGTAACGCTTATTAGAAGTGTATAGAATATCATATAACCTCCACTATAATACATTTAAGATTAGCAGGATATCTTTAACAGTTACTTTACACTTCTCAAATAATTACTTTTAATTAAGCTTAAACTTATCTAATATAAGATTTCTAATAATCTGTAATTATTATTAATAACGTTAAGTTATAAGTGCTAATAATAACTATACTTAACTAATTTAATAAACAGGTCCTTTATTACCCTTAAACGTCTCCCCTAATAACTATTTTAGCTACTAGATACTCATTTCCTTAAAATTTACTTCCTTTATAAGCCAGAGAACTTAGTAATCTACCTTAATTACTAAAGCTTACTAAAAGGTAAGTAACGTAATAGTTAACTTAATCGTTTACACTTTCTTAATCTCCTTTAGCTTTAGATAATATTACTATTTTTATAACGCGTAGACGTAAGACTTAAGGAATTAGATAAATTCTCTTTTCGTAGAATTGCAATATTAGTATAAGTCTATAAAGGTATTGTGGGAGTTAAGGAGCTTCGTTTTAAACGCATACTTAAGTTAATACATTTTAATTAACAGAGAACTAATTATTAAATATCTAAGGTAAGGTATATTTATTACATTTACAGCTCCCACACGTAAGCTCTTTAACCTTTATACTTTAAGTAAAGGTTTAAGTTATATATAAATACTTCTATCAAGTTACGTACCTTTTTTACCTCCTAAAACTTCTCCTTTACACTTTAACTTATAACCTAATACTTAAGATAAATATAATCTATAACTGTAGTAAAAGCATTAGCTAACGTTAGTGTTAGTTAAGGTAGGTGTCTACAGATTTCGCAAAGTTAGTTTAAGCAATAAATAGAAACTTATCGCAATACTATTAGATATCTTAAAGAGGGTAATAGTAGGAATATATATAATTAGAAAAGCTATAACAGGCTAGGAAAGAAAATAACCCTACAGAGCTAAGCTAACCCCCTGTATGTAGAGCAGAAACTTATAGATGTGAGGTTTGGCTGCCATTATAATACGGCCGAAAGCGCCAGGACCCGGGATGCTAATTGCAGGTTTAGACCGGCAGCGAAACGATCGTAACGCCCCGGGATAAGGAATAAAGGTGGCGACAAGGCCCAGAACGTGATTTAGGATCCTGTATTCAGGATCCTGTATTCAGGATCTTGTATTTAGGAGTTACGATTCTACCGTTTCCATACGTATCGTTCCGTTAGCTGGGCTGGTTTGCCGAAGTATAGCCAGGCGGCTAGGGTGGGTCCCAGTCACGTGCAGGGTGGCTGTGAACTCCAAGGTGTGTTCCATTTACACAGTAGTCGATCTGGCCCTCACTGGCTTGTCTATGGGAGAGCAGACGGGATCCCGAATTCTCCAGTGAGTATGGTCGTATGTGACAGTGTAGCATGGTTGATTCGCATGAGTAGGGGGACATGGGGTGGCTGTGCGGTGAGGCAGAACACGGGGGGAAACGGCCTCGGACACCGTTTTCTTTGACAGGTTGAGCGAGGCGGTTTGATGGCAGTTGAAATGATTGTAATAAACATGAAGTGAGAGTGAACTTTGAAGTACGTTCCAAATCTCAGACAGTCTGCATCTCCTGCATTCCTCCTAGGATGAAAACGAATAATACACACGAGTAGATGAAGAAAAACGATAGTCTGCCAGAATGGGTAGGTACCTGAATTCGAGTCAGTCC
>Ga0247770_1000042_pt1 | contig 99617 bp, 125 predicted proteins | sample UWRJL136409B6_FD_179943 | JGI IMG/M metagenome (GOLD analysis project Ga0247770, IMG submission 179943) | Plant litter microbial communities from Arlington Agricultural Research Station in Wisconsin, United States - UWRJ-L136-409B-6 | ecosystem: Environmental > Terrestrial > Plant litter >...
AAAAGGGATGGACAATTATCTGCCCTCGCCGGCCGAGCCGAGTCCGCCACGCCCTCTGTCTCCGTCGCGCCGGCTACGCCTGTTGTCCGTTGTCCCTGCATGGATGTTCATCTCTGTGTCCTGCTGTAACGCCCCATAAAGGAGGCACCCAGGCGACGCGGCGCCATCGCACCGGCAACGCAGCAGCCCTGCGTTGGGTGCGGGGACGGCTCGAATGCGTTGTTCACAAAGAAAGCTGTTCAAGGAGATCACAAAGACCACCGCAACCAGAGGGCATTCCGAATGCCTATTGACAGTTTTGATAACAGCTCCACGTTTTGCGCAAAGGTTGCCCTCTAAAATATATATATATATATATCTGTGAAGAGGCTCATAACCAGTTGAAGCAGAAGAAAATTATTTCTGGGGCATACCCTCTCTCCTCTTCAAGAGGGGAGAGGGTCTTCTACTTATAGGGTGGTCCACCACAGGCATCTTCCCGTGAGGAGTGGAGCACCAACCCCCTCTTTACAAACAGAGAGAGATTAAACAAACGAAGGGAGAGGGATAGTTCACCGCTTTCAACTTGTGTGTGGCCTCGAGCTACCCTGTTCGCAGGATGGACGGAGCGCGATGGCACCCGTCGTGGCGAATAAGGCGTGGAGGATAGGTTACCAATACCAGGCCGTAAGCCAGAGCTCTACTTAACCCAATACGTTCCACCTTACGTTACGTTAGAACAATAAACATTGAGCACAATGTTGGGGACTTGCGGGGTTTTGTAAGAGATAGATTCCATGAGTTAGTTTACGAGTATCGGGGAACACAATCATGGCAACTGGAGCCTTGAGGACGCCAAAAGCTATGAAAATAATTGAAATGTGCCACCGAGAGCCTTGGGCGCACTGTCGAGGCCCGCACTAGGCCACCTGCTCCCCCTCAAAAGACAATACCACCCTGTAACACACATGACCCTTCCTTCTCCTGAGCTTCCTCATCGACATTTTACACCTTGTGAGGAAGGCGAGCTAAGAGACGGCTCCACGAAGAAGCGATGGCCCCGGCTGGTTTTACCATGCGAAGAGGACGAGGGCGAAACACGGCGGACTTAGCTGGACGTCGGTGCGCGAAATAGCTGCTCAGGAATCGTTTGCCGCCGCTACAACCCCTCGTGTTGCTGATAACCATATCGAAGGCTACGAGGGCTGACAGAGTTGGCATGGGTCGCTTGCCAACGCCACCACCCAAAATCCTGGCGAATGTGTTGTCGGCCGTGTTGCCGCCAGCAAGAGTCGAAGAGAATCGCTTGCCACCGCTGCCGGGCTTGACGGCATTTCCGCTTCCGCCGATGCTACCATCCATCTCCTCACCCGTTAGGCCATGAATGGCGTAATTTCGCTGGAGAACCGAGAGGATGGTGGTATACGGGATGGTAATGTCGCTGGTACTGTTATCGCCCCTAGGGAGAAGCAAGGGAAAAAAACATCAGGATCTAAGCTCTGCTCGGGATATGGAAAGAGAAAACAAAAAACTTACTCGTTATAGACGGGTCGGATGCATTCGTGAGGGAGGCCCTTTAGATCGTCTTGCTCGACAAGATCCGAAAGCCAAAGCTTGATGGCGCCGCCAGGCGCTGAGAGCGGCTCCCGCTGGACGGTAGCTTTGACCTTCCCATCAACTCTAGTTAAGACCGAGAGGAAGGAACGCTCAGTGAGGCGTTTGATCTGCTTCTTTGTGTTGATCTGTCGCATGGGAAGAGCAAGCTGCACTACGGCCACAGTGCGGAGACTCGGATACTTAGTGAAAGATTGGGCATACTTGCTAGGGCTTGTGTGGCTGCTGCCGGTAACAGTGAAAGCGACCATCGTGGTAGGCCCGATAGGCGGCACGCCAGGAGCGAGGGAGAATATCGCTAGGGTTCCATCATCCATCAGGGAACCATCAGCTTCGCCGCCAACAGGCCGTTAGGTGCGGGGAGGTGTCTGCTGGAGTCGAGGCCGGTGGTAATAGTGTGATAGGCCTCACATTTGATAATCGCTAATGTTATCTCGACGGAAATGGTAGAGAGCTTCCCTGTAGACGGGTCAAATTCCTAGGGAAAACACGTTGTTAGAGCGAAGCGCATACTAGGATAACTAACTACCTTAATAGACTTACAAAGGCTATCTCTTTATTAATAGCTGCCACAAGCTTCTGTAGCTCGGGAAAGCCGTTGGCGAGGCGGTGGTGATCTTTGCTGTCGACAGTGAACTCAAAGTAGAAGCTGCTCCCATCACAGGGCGGCGCAACTTGATAGCAGTGGAGGGCGGCGAGGACCTTGTCAAGAGGCTCGGGCTTGTCTGGGTCAAGGCCTGCCCAGAAGGGACGGGTGGTGGGAAATGCCTGATATTTATCCATCATGGTTAGTTCTGCCCTGCTGTTTCTTTCTTTGCTGCTCACCATGGTTGCTATCTGCGTCAACGGTAGAAGACTCTGGTGGGTGTAAAAGAGCCTAAGCTTTTGGTGCAGAGTTTTTTGTGGAGAGGAAGTGAAAGGGAAAAAAGGTACTCCGCTTTGTCCCGCAGCACCCGAGACACGACGTACAGTATGTGTTTTCACTGGTTTCCCTTTTGGTTGTGTGGGCAACTACAGACGGGCTGTCGACAGATTGTCACGGTGTAGATGTTTCCGGTGGATCCCGTCATGTCCACCGCCTCCTCGGGGCATTCGGCAGTACCGCCGCGTTTGCGGGACAAGACATAGAAACGCTGCGTGGTGGCCCACTCTAGGAGTTCCTTGAGTGACTTGGGGAGTCTCGGACGAAATCTTGATTGTTCGTTGAATCAGATGATGTTAGCTCAGAGACCTTGCAAGTCGGGTGTGCTGCAGCATGGACAAACAAAACGCGTGACGTGTATGTACCTGCGCAATCGCTTTTCACTTCCAGGTTCATTTTTGCTCTTTGCCTTTTTGGGTGGTGTTTTGGAATAGCTGCCGTCTGATTGCTCCTCGACTCCGTTTGTTGGCGGTGAAGCGATCTGTTTGCGATTCCTGCTTGAAGTGCCGGGCGGGGCCCTGGGCTTCGGTTCTGAATGGGACCCCGGCGGAGCAGCTGCAAGTCTTCCTCAGAACAGTCAAAACTCGATTGTAAGCTGTGTAATGAGAATCAGGTAGAGTTATAAAGATGCGAGGACTATCCAGCCAGCAGGGCAATCCTGGAGGTTTGGTTAGAAGTGTCCCTTTGCGATGCTCATGGACAGAAACTCAGGATAGCATTTTTCAAGTTCTTGTAGATATTCATTGCATCATAAATTCAGGCTTTCGGGCTCTCTGTGGAAAAACGTGGGACTCCGATGGTTGCCGACAGGATGGATGGCCCTTTGCATGGGAGTTCTCATTCTTCATGTCAGACAGGGAACCAAGAAGCCCAAATAGGTGCAAATCTTAAGAAACGTCTTTGATAGACTCGGACAATTGAAATGGAGGGTTTGCTAAAAGAAAGATCGGCACTTTTCTGTGTTCATTCATCCCAGAATTGATTGAAATGATATTTCCCAAAGGTGGGAGCAAGCACCATCAGCTGAGGATCAAACCAAACTTGCAGTACAGGGAACTTTCAGGTTGTGCGGCAGTGGAGATATCTGGAGCTGGTCCTGCTGCTGCCTGTGCTCAACAGTTGAAGTGTCTTAAGGAAGGACCGGGCACAATCTCCTTGGGTCAGAATTTCTGCTCCTTCCACCCACGGGCACTTGATATTCCAACCACTTCTATTCCTGCCCCCTCAGCAGAACTTGGAAAGCGCCATCTTCCTAGCACCACCCCGAGACTCCACATTATTTTTCCGATTCCACGCCGTGGTCTCACGAGCGCCGAGATAACAACTGGGTCAGTGCTGTCCATCTCCGGCAACCAATAATAGGAATCGAACGCACCCCCAAAGGTACCTATTGTCCATTAGTGCAGCCAATTCGCGTTTCCGCTTCCCTCGTCAGCCTTGGGCCAACCGGGGTCCTTGCTAACCATGTCTTTACGACAGGTCTTCAATGGACGCTGGTGTCGGCTCCGCAAGCACCGATGTGAGTACCTGGTCTTTTCTTTTTGCAACCCCGAATCCCTTCTCCCATTGCCACGCCCATTCCCCCATGGCCTAGTGAATGTGTGGCTAATTCGATTCCCGTAGCAACGATGGCAACTAAAACCTGAGCATCCTCTTCCCGATGAAATCGTCACAGAGCAAATCGATCGAGAATCTCTTCCGAAGAACCCGGTGGATCGCCCATGGGAGTCTCAGAATGCCTACTTCGCTGCCCAGTATAGTATACTACGCTGCGAAGCTACGGAGGGCCTTCGCTTCTCTGTCGCGAGTTACAGGACAGCCGTAGACGATCCTTTTGATGATGAGCACACTTGGGTCTATCCGGGGGTAAGCACTAAGCATCCTCAACTTGTTTTGGATCGCACTTCTCCTGCATCACAGTAGGCTAACATTCTCAGGTGAGGGTCAAAGCCTACTTGTTGTCCAGACTCGGTCCAATTGTGCGGATTGAGTTCTCGACTAAGTCCAGAATCAACTGGCTCCAGTCCAGGCGGTTGACTCCTGGTAAACTGGTCGCCGTCACGACAAACTCCGATGGCTTCAGAAATATTTGCAAGATCGCCACCGTTGCGCAGCGACCCTATCGCGATGGTCTGGACCAGGACCCGCCGCTGGTCGACCTCATGTGGGCAGACCTGACTGACGCCGTCTTTGATCCAACAACAGAGCTTGTCATGGTTGAGTCAAAACATGGTTATTTTGAAGCGACCCGGCACGCCTTGGCAGGTCTCAAAGAGGTTTCGCAGGGAGGGTAAGTCCTCGGCAATATCAAGCCTACAATGGACTTCATGCTAACCGACTCCTAGATCACCCCTCATCAAATATCTCACTGGCGCCCACACTGCCGAGACAGTTCCTGCATTTTTACTCCGGAATCCGACCGTGGACCTGAGCTCTCTTGTACAAACGAAAGCGGCTCCAGTGCTGTCTGAGGCTCTGAAGTCCCATAATATTGTTTCGAACGGGATCTCGAACATGGAGACCGCTACCACTCTTGACTCCTCGCAACTTGAGGGCCTGCGTCGTATTCTTTCACAAGAGCTAGCCATTGTTCAAGGCCCCCCTGGAACAGGGAAGACGTTTACATCTGTTGAAGCCATCAAGATCATGGTTGCGACTAGGCGCAACCAGGGTGGTCCTCCCCTTATTATTGCCGCTCAGACAAATCATGCTCTAGACCATATTCTTGTTCAATGCCTGAATGCTGGCATAAAGGTGGTACGGGTTGGTGGAAGGGCGGCGAGCCCACTTGTCAGAGACTGCACGATCTTCGAAACTCAGCAACGATGCGGATTCGCGCCAGGCGACGAATACAGGTCTATAGAGAAGGAACGTCAGAAAAATATGAAAGAAATCGAGGACCTAGCCGGCACTTTGTTTGGGGACCGATGCCTGAGCCCAGACGCCCTTCGAAAATACGGAATTATCACCGAGTCCCAGTACAAGTCTATCGAAGACGACTCGATGGAGGTTGATCCGTCCTTCCAAAAGTTCGGTCAGTTCGGTTTGTGGCTAGGCGGCAGCTTGATCTCTGCAGAATCCCTTCGTAATCGGCATACACCTGCTCCAGAACGGTACGATGAAGTACTCGAGGACTTCGATATCGATGGGGACCTGCAAAACATTGCTGATGATGAGGATGACCAAGACAGGATAAAGGGGAAGCTCGTCAGCTTCGATTATTGCTGGTCAGGCAAAGAGCCCCCGCGAGCGCCAAAAAAGTCTTGGAATCGGATTGCCGAGCGCGAGCTATCAAGGGCCAGCGATCTCTTTACAATTAATCGCGAGTTCAGGGGGGTAGTCTATCAGTACCTTCAGGCCAATTTGCTAGCCAGAATACGGCATCGTTTCATCCTCCTCCTTGAAGAGAACATCAAATTCTGCAGACAGGCTGGACTTGGAAAGACCAAGCAAGATGCACGGATGATAGCACGCGAGAATACCGATGTTGTAGGTTGCACGACAACAGGTCTTACCAAGTACCGGCAACTCCTCTCAGAGTTACGACCACGCTCTCTCCTCATCGAAGAGGCTGCCGAAACAAGAGAGGCAAACATTGTCTCGGCCCTCTATTCGAGCATCCAGCAGCTTATTCTCGTCGGAGATCATCAGCAGTTGGCCCCACGTTGCGACATACAATGGCTGGGTTCGGCACCATTCAACCTCGAGGTCTCATTGTTTCAGCGCATGATCAACCTGAACATGCCGTTCACAATGCTAAAACAGCAACGCCGAATGAAGCCTGAGCTCAGGTCGATCCTTAATCCGTTCTATTCTGAGCTGATTGACCATGAGCTTGTTCTGTCACCTAAAAGCCGACCTGATGTTCCGGGCATGGGAGGTCGGAATTCCTGGTTTTTTGATCATGACTGGCCAGAAGAAACAAACTCAGATCGCAGTAAGTTCAACGACCAAGAGGCCGAAATGATCACTGGGTTCTTTTCATACCTTGTGGCCAACGGTGTGCCTGCAGACAAAATTACGATTCTCACATTCTACACCGGACAACGGAAAGTAATTTTAGGCAAGCTCAAAAGACACGGATCGCTCCTTGGGCTAGCCTTCAATGTTTTTACTGTCGATTCATATCAGGGAGAAGAAAACGATGTTGTCCTACTTTCTCTTGTGAGAAGTGCCCCTCCACGGCGCGCAGCGGCAGTCGGCTTTTTGGAAGACCAGCGTCGCGCTGTCGTCGCCATCAGCCGAGCTCGGTGTGGGCTCTACATTTTTGGAAATATTGAAAACGCCTTGAGGGCAGGAAAGGGATCCTCGAACCCGTGGGAGAAGATATGGGGCGAATTCGTTGTCCAAGGTCGCATGCAGCAACAAACCGGTTTGCCTTTGGTCTGTGAAAACCACAAGCGTGTGACACACATCAGAGAGGTTGAAGACTGGGGCGATAATGCTGGCGGCTGTGATATACATTGCTCCCAGATTCGTCCATGCGGGCACCGCTGCACCCTTAAGTGCCATCCGTAAGTGCTTCTGATATCCCCTAGCTCGCCGATATGGCCTGAGACTAACCTCCACTTTTCACAGGACGCCACACGAATTACTCGGTTGCAATCAGCCATGTACAAGACAGCTTGGGTGCGGACATGGCTGTCAGGGGTATTGCAGCCAAGAGTGTTTCTGCACTTGTGATACCTTCAGAGAAATCAAATCTGGGAAGAGTGTTCAAGACGCAAGGTCTGGCAGCCACCAGACTAGAGACGAAATCTCACTCGAGCAGCAGCTTCTACTTTCCGCCAAAACACCAAGCGCGATGCTGCAAGCTGCAGCAGATCGCATTGGCCAAAGCAAAGCCAACTCGGGTGGTGCCAGATTCGATACATATGGACCTGGAGGACTTCGTCAGCAAGCAGGCATTTCGAGCGCCAGACGGGCATTTGTGCAGCAGGTAAACGATAATGAGCAAGAACTGGAAGAACAGCGCAACAGGGACGAGAAAAAAGCCGACAGTATGAAGGCCACCCCAGCCGTCATCAGAGACGTGTATCAGCCGACAGCCCTTGTCGATGGTTGCCGTGTCGATCAAGGAGAGAGGATTGTCGAGCATGTTGGGGTAATTAAGCCCGTGAAACACAGCATTGCCCCGGAGGAGAAGCAGGAGGTCAGAACCGAGGTAACACTTGAAGCCGAACCTAAAGTCAAATGCGAAGTGGAAGCGACTCCATCTGCACTCGAGCCCTCTTTCCTTGAACATGCCAGCAGAATTCTAGCCGCCGGCTCAATCTTTTCCGGCAACCGATATTCGGGAAATAAACAAACCTCAGCACGTGCTGCTCGAGTCCCAACTTCTCCGAGCCGTCCAGTATCTGAACGCCGGGTTTGGGTAGAATATCAGAATCGGCCATCTAGGGCATCTCCCAGTTCCGTCAGCTCAGATCCTCTGCCCACAGTGCCTCGCAAGAGTCAAGACGAAGACCTTGGGCGAGACGAGTGGCTCATTGACCTTTGAGCTGTTTCAGGCATTTACCTGACTTGACGAGAAGAACAATATTCTTATGACCGCCAAATGAATGGACACCGAAGCAAATACAGTGTTGAGAGGAAGCCGGAGGTTTGTGGAGAAAGAGACTCCTACAAATACACGGAGCGTTCGGTTTTGTTCGGTTACCTGCCTTTACATCCCTGCCCTTTGTACACACCGCCCGTCGCTATTGTGGATTGAATAGTGTAGTTAGGCTCATGGGGTTTTGATGAGGGGTGGGAAAGAGAGGGGGTGGGTTGTAAGAAGTGTCTTGGCTGATAAAGTGGTGTTGAAGATTGGAATCATAGAATGGTAGATGATTTGTATTTTCACAGCGCTGTTTGATTAGCACATTTTTATGTAGTAAAGTGTCATCCGAACCCATCTTGCCTTGCTTGGATTACCCTGGTGTCACTTGAGGCACGACCTCATCAGGATTACAACCATTCAAGGGGATGCGGTATCAATACCGACATTCCCCAGGTCGTTCATCTTTGCAACGATAATTATTATTCGCTAACTCTAGGGGTATTTAACCTTTACTACTTGAGACATCTTGTCGTAAAGAAGTAAACCAATCCGGCTCCTTTTTCTCATCCATATAACACCACCCCTACCCAAACCATATCATACCCCGCTGAAACACACGCTTCAAATACAAACAAAACCTCTGCAGTGATTTGGTAAAGGAATCCTACAGACCGCGGTTTAGAGACCTCGCTATTTGTATTTGGACACGCCAATCTCATAGCCGATCAGCACTTCGGTCGATGTGCCGTCCCAGCCCCGCGTGCCAGCCGCTGAGATCATGATGCGGGAAGTTGGGTCGATATATAGGTTGGAGATGACGCCCGCTCTAGGGGGGCCAGGAACAATGATAAACGGTACTTTGGAGTGCTTGAAGGCTGCATTATCTCGAAGATCGTAAAGTCTCAAGATGTCATGCGAGGCACAAACCAGGTGGCGGCCGTTGGCCATGGGCCGCACTGAGCTGACTGCGCCACTGCCGGCGGGAAACTTGAGCACTCGCTCGGGCTGCCAGCCGCTCTTCGCATTGTGGATGCTAAATTCTTCAACTGTGCCATTTCGGCGGCCCGCGTAGATCCAGTTGCCGTCAGGGCTCCAGCAGGCGCCCATACACCAAGGGGGTACGCCACGGCGATTGCCGATGCGTGCAACCGGATCCGGAACACGCCGGTCCCAGAGGCGGATCGTGCCGTCCATAGCAGCTGAGAGGAAGATTTTGGACGACATCTGAGTTGGGTCCTGGTGCCCTGGAGGCCCGCTGTCGTTCAGACCGAGGGTCGGGGAGGCATTGGCTGGGTGAGTGGGTTGGGGTGGCGCGTCGACGAATTGCTCCCGGATTTGAGCATCACCGGATGAAACAGGTTGTTGAATGTCTGTGAGACCCTGGCTAGAGTCCATATCTTGCGTTAAGCTTCCGTTGGCTAGTGGCGCATCGCCGGCACCAACATCACCCTCGAGCACTGGTGCGGGTGCAGGTACCAGCCCGAGACCTCCATCCGCAGCCGGTGCGTTGGGCATGTCCGCATCTCCCATAGGGAAGTCTCCAGGATGGTCCCCCATGTCCATGGCCCCGGAGAATTCGTCATCATCGTCGTTGCCAAATGCCCCTGCTCCTCCTCCACCCATCGTGTCGTTGTCATCGCCAAATAAGGACCCTGCAGGGCTGCCGAATAAAGATCCGTCGTCAGATGCCTGCGCCCCAGCGTCGGCGGGTGCGGGTTTCTCCGATGGACCAGCCCCATCAGCGGTAGACGCGTTCGCAAAGAATCCATTTACCACAGGTTTACTGTAGTTGTTATCAATCGTGTCGCTCCTGATATCGGGGTCGCTCGCCTCGGCGGGGATAGGGTTTCCGCTGGCCGGGCGTAGCTCGACGGCCGAGATCTGTCCTCCACTCCCATCGTACCGGCGAATGATTTGACCGTTATTGAGGTCCCAGTCCAGTATTGACTTGTCCCAGCTCCCGCTTATCACGCTCTTCTCGTCAGGCGCCAGCTGCAGCACGCTGACAGCATTTGTGTGACCTCCATCACGCAGGCAATGTATCCTCTTTCCCTCGTCATGTCGAACGCTCTGTAGATTGATTCCGCCGCTCTCCAGTCCGCTAAGCAGCCATAGGGCATCTTTGTGAACCGCCAGGCTATATACGGGCGACAGAACGCGCTCGTCTGCGCGGGCATTTGGCGGGGCAGGTTCTTCGTTCTCCCAATAGCTCATGAGAATGCCAGCCTTCACAACACTGTCGACAAATGGGTGTCTTTGCGCGACCGTGAGCTGCTGCTTGCCGTTTATAGTCCCCATCCCGTCATATTTCCTGATGTATCCGTCCGAGCCCCCGGTCATCCAGTATCGTAGGTCAGGGGTAATGGCGATGGCATTGATGCTGGTGGCCTGGGGCGCGGCCATTGTTGGGACAATATCGTAAAGGGCTGCTGTTATGTACTCTTGTCGCACACTCGGACGCCAGGTCGAAGCTATCGATGGGCTTGGCGGGGTCGCCGAGGCACGCTTGGTCGACTTGCCCGCAGCGTCGGGGTCCTGCTCGTTCGCCTGGCCATCGGTCGCAGCCGCCTCGTCGAAGGACTCTGCCGTCTCGGGCTCCGGATCTGCCTCCTGCTCAGGCTCGGGTTCGGGTTCCTGCTCCTCGGGTTCGTCTTGCTCGTCCTCCTCGTCGTCGTTCTCCTCTTCGGCATCGTTGTCGGGATCGAGCTCGTCTGCTTCCTCCATAAGCTCGTCCTGCTCGTTTTCAGAGCTTGCGTATTCGTCGTCCATCTTGGAGAAGCAATTGGGTAGGAAGAAGTATAGTTATTACGTGATGTTGGAGAATCTCTGCGCTACACGGGTTGGGATCGCGATTGGGAATTCGAGATCGCGGTTCGCGACAATAGCCCTCGCCACCCCAGGTACCCTAGCCAGAACCAGCCGAGCTTTGAAGCCTAAGCCCCGCCATGCAACGGGTCCATACAAAGGGTTAGGGTTGAAGTCACCCCACTTTCTCAGGCTGACATCACAATGCAAGGAAGGAGCGCCACTTTGTTCATCGAGAGGCATCGGAATTTTATCGAAAAACACTACATATCTTTGGTGTATTGCTTGCAAAAGCCCGTTGAGGGCCACCTGTATAGGCCACACCAACCAACCAATCAATCCATGCTGGGCATATGCGAGTCTATTCCTCCAAAGCGCCTCAAACGTCCCCAATCGTGCTGAGACGCACCGCGAAATCAAAACTAAAATACGTAAGGAAAAAAGACGGGATCCAACATGCGGGTATCCAGACTCGCCCTCCACCGCCGATTTCAGTCTCCGATTTCCTACCAATTCCTTTGCCCGTAATCTGGGAACAAGAATCCATTCGGGTATGTCGCCGGAACGGTAGACTCGCTGCTGTGGTCGTTTGGCAGGTAAAAGTCGCCCATGTTGTAGTTTTCCATCGGGAACACATCGGTTGACGAGCTCACTGGGTAGCATATATCGGTATTATAGTCGTTCATGAGCCCCCGGTAGCAGCCCGAGGCATCTAGTGACGACGGGTTAGGGCTCCACGCCGCCGTCCAGTCCAGGTCGGACGGTAGCCGAGGGGTGGAGACTTCGCTGAGAGTGCTGTCGGTGTACCAACCGTCAGATAGGCCGATGGACTGCTGAAGGAACTCGTTCATGTTGCCCTCGGTAAGCCTCGAAAATCCGGCCAGTCCCGTCTCAGTTGCTATCGCCGCCGCCGTCGCCGAAGATGATGCTTGGGACTCTTCGGGTTGCTCGACCATAAGTAGCGGGACCAGCCTCGGTCCGGGCGAAGCAGTCTCGGATATACTGGAGGTTACCGGCTCGGCTGCAGTCTCCCGTCGGCGCTGCAATATGCTGTAGCGATTCTTCGCTGAGAGCGAAGTCCGGTTGGGGAAGTGTTTGTTCACAATCTCGGACCAATTCCGCCCGTTCATGCCCACCTCGTGGAGCAGTCTCGCGTCCTAAAAGATTCAACTGTGAGCACAGCCCGGTTACCACTTCGTGTCATCCCCTCGTGCGGGTCTCCCACTCACCTCGTCGGCTGTCCACGGGCTCTTGTCAATCCGAGGATCCAGACAGTCGTACCATCGCTTCCAACACTGGTCCCCATTCCGCGATCCTACCACCACGGCCACCTTGCTCCACCGGGCGCCATATTTTTCGACGGCCTGCAGTAGCTTCCCATCCTCCTCTTTTGTCCAGGTCCCTTTTCTTATTGTGTGGGCGATGCTATAGTGCCATCTTTTGCGGCAGTCCTTGTTGTTTCTACCCGGAAGGTGGGCAGCGACCTTGTGCCAGCTAATGGAGCCATGCTGAGGAGTCTCTGCGGGTCGCGGTCTCGTAAGCATCTTGAGGTATGACAGGGGCGGGGGGGTGCTTGTTGGGCAAGTACCGACCTTTTGCCACAGCGTTGGATAGCACCCGATCCTCTTCTGGCGTCCACACCTGTCGAACTTTCTGGCCGCTAACACGTGTAGACATCACGGGCATATGGTTTTGGTAGTGCACTGGGTATCTTCCCGATTATTGATCGAGTGGGGAGAGCGAGTGAGCTTGAGGTAGGAAGACCTTTGATGGGGGCCGGGGCGCGTCAGGGAATCTTATACACGGCAGACCGAAACCGCGCCTCTTTGGGGCCGAGATCGTCCGGTCATTTTTTGATACCCAAGCACTAACCAGCGGCATGTGCTCCCGTCCGGTCACCAAGGCCAGAAGAAACCATAAGCAGCAACGAGGCGCCGCTTGCAGAAATCCGTCCTCGCTTGTTTCCACCCACGATCCTGCGCAGTCTCAGCCCTATGGCCTACCGGACGACCTTGTTATGTCAGAACGCAACGTGGCAGCCACCGTTACATGCGTGTGATCTGCGAGAAATGCCCTACATCTCATGATTCCTACAGGCCAGTCGCTATCGTGTCGGCTATGGTCGCTTTACCGCGCAAACCTCCTCCCCCGCGGGAGCCTGCAGCCACCCGCTCCTCTCAGGCTTCTACATAGGGAGCATGCTGGATGGTCCTCCCTCTCGGTCGTAACAATCAGCTGATACAGTGTTACTTAGTAATCTCGCTTTCTCGCTCTCCCTCCATTGATTTCACCCCTTGGTCGCCGCGGCCCCTTCAGACGCCCCAGAACCAGATGGTTGGTCATCCAAAGGGTCCGATGTTGTCCAAGCGTCCCATCCCATGCTCCTTCACGGGATTTTCTCTGGTGGCCAGCGCTATCCTAGCGAGGGAAGGTAGGCATTGTTAGCTGTGCTACAGAATGAAAAAGGCGGCTTCTACCGTGGCACAACACGGCGGCGATGCCGGCAACGCACCCAGCCCCAGCCACCATAAAACAGCTAAAACACGAGGATGTACTTGCAGCAAATATGCGAGGTTCTTCTGGTCTTGTGGCCCACCCAACCACCACCCGGCCAAGTTCAAGACTCGCCAGTTACCTATCGGCGATCAACCGCTGAGTCCTTCGGTGAGTTATTCGGGTAGTTCGCTATCGACCTATCCTCATGAACCATCAATAGGCATGCCTGGCCCGACGATTTGAATTCGGCTCACTCCGTCCGTGACAGTTCAATCATGGGGCTTGACCCCGTACTGTCAGCTCCGCCCTACCACGCAGCCGGTAACCCCAAAACCGGGTCTAGACGTGGCAAGTCGAGCTGCCGAAGGGTGGCAGAGGCACTCTGTTGCTTTTGGAAGACAATGTAACAGCAACTGCCCAATTACACGGAATGAATCATTCCCTGCCGTCGATAACTGATAAGAGTCCCGCGAGATCAATCCTCCATGAAGGCTTTCGAGACACAGTGACAAAGACTACCTCCCGATGCGCCAAAACACAGTAGTATCCTCAATATCAATAAATTCAAGCTAGAAAACAGGATAAGAGGACTTGAGATGCCCCTTTCCCGAACATAACTTTGATATTAGCTCAACATCAGCCAAGCTGCACTGCGCCATCCCCGCGCATTATCCCTGTGCCCTCTGATCCCGTCAGGAGAGACATGTTAGGGCTCGGGTCGGAGAATACGCGCCTCCGCCGCAATGTGTTCGGGCTGCGTCCATATCGGGCAATTCCACCCTTTGAACAAGATTGCCGAGGGGCGTAGTCAGGTTTCTGCGAGTCCAGTACCCGAGCCGTATGCAGGCAGTCATATTGAACAGCTGATTATTCAGGCCTGTCTCGAGATGAATCGGCGGCCTACATCTTGAGACCTCAGGCTTCAGCACCCGGACCAGGCTGTGCAAGGCCCGGCACACACCGCGCCACAGCAGCTGCCCTGTAGCTTAAAACCTTAGGACAATGCAGTTAGCCCGCACTCACTGCTTCTCTTCGTCCTACAATCCTCAGACTGAGCCACAACGGCCCCCAAATTTGACCTTGACGCGCAAAACCCCAAGCCAGGTTTACGTTTTCTAGTGGACGAAAGGTGAAGGATTTTGACTAACGTCATCGAGGGATTATCACATCGTGCGCTGCAATACGTACGAAGTAACGCTCGAGGGGCAGCGAAGAGGAAAAGAGGTACGAATCCCCACAAGGCTGACTACCGGCGCCTGGGTTGGATGTGTAAAACGCCGGATAATGAAGAATCTGTAGTCTATTTCACCACCGATTAATACCCAAACCAGACTTGAGCAAGTAAAAGAAAGCTAGGCGCTGACCTAAGTGGTGTTTAGTAATCGGAAAGGTAGTTGAAACTACCTAGTCGCGTTGAAGGAGAATGCCTGTGTCGATCGAAACATAATCTAACAGCCGAGCCCATCATTCATTCAGTCAGCTCGAGTCCGGCCTTTTCCGAATATTTGACGTCACTTCGTGGTATCGCAGAGCAAGATCGATGGCTTAACCATGTTTATTAATCAGCCCCTTTTGGCCCCAGCAACTTGACATGCCGCACACAACACTCAGTAGATACAAAACAGGAATGAGCGAACGCTGTCGCCAGAATGGTTTTTTCAATCGTCCTCCGAGTGACCAATATGTGGTCACTTGCAAATAACACCATCTAAACACAGCCATTTACAAACATGAAGACATTCCTAGCGGCGGCATCTCCATAAACATGGTCTTAGAGGTGTGGAAATGCAGACTATATTCCATATATCTTCTTCCGCAGCCAAAAAATCAATCGTCATCCAAGTTTTATGGTAACAGAATCAACATCCCAGTTGACTTTCGCGGCACTCCCGGAACCACCAGCGCAGTCGGTGGATTCTTTCACATTGTTCTTGCTATGAGCGAAGGAGCATGCATGGGTGTAACCTTAGACAGCGCAGGAATTCCACGACGCGTAGCCGTGAGACTCGATCTGGTCACCGAGCTTCCATCATAACCAGGAAGACCTCGTGGGGGTTCCCCGCGAGGATCACCGCACATCAGCTGAGGAGTCAAATATTCCAACTATGTGATCGACTCCGCTATGCATTCCTTCGTAGACCTGCCGGAATCGACATTCATACAGCTATGAGCAGGGAGTTAGGCCTGGGTCTCGGTTGGACGGGTTCCGAAGTCTTGTTCGTCGGGTTCGACAGCTTCACAAGCTCCAACCCCCATACGAGCTTTTATCTCTGGGTCGCTAGGAAGAAAAAGGGGGTGAGCCAGGCCTTCAATATCGCCAACAGTGGTATCCAAAGATGGCAGGACTGGCGGCACCGGGTGGGGAGTCATGCCATATTAGTTTGCGGGCAGACTGGAGACGGCAAACACAACGTCGCTCGAATCACCAGTGACCATGATGCTGGTGGCGAAGGAAACCAACCAAGGAAATACTGCGCCAGGTGAAATCGTACAATGGATCGATCTTGTCAGATGGACCAAGCAGGGCGCGCTGAGTGAGGCATGGAGGCAACTGGCCGAGCATGATATCCTAGACAAAGATACGCTTGAGAAAGCTACTCGGGCGTTTTTGGGCTTCGTTCTCGGAAGAAACTATCTGACGACATTATCATTAGCAGGCGAAGAGGTGCGGATGAAAGCATAAGCTGAGGATACAGATGCCAACCTCAGTCAGGCCCAGCCAGGCAAGCCGTTCTCTACCTCAGTAACAGGATTCTTGGAAGTCATTCTCTGACGTTGTGCCTGGTATTTTGGAGGCTGCGAATGTGCTGCCAAAGAGCAACCACGCGCAATCAGCTATCAGCTAGGTACTGATGGAAGCTGTTGCCTGTAAGGGCAAGGTGTGGCGAGCGGGGAAGGAGCGGTTCGGTGCCTTTTGTGCGACGCTTCAGCCCTGCGATTTGCAGATTCAGGCCCCCATTTTTTTCAGAGTACTCAGTCACCTACCACCACCTTTCAGGTTTCCCATGTCCAAACGAAGCCCAAGTCTCCACGAATAGGTCTTGCACTTTTCACACGTCTATAGCCTCCTTCTTTTCCTTTTTTTGCTGCCTGGAAACCCCATCCACGAAGTAGGCGCCACGCTAGTCAGCCACAATGGACTTCGACTTCGACTCATGCCTCCGATCGCTCTTCCCCGGCCACTCTTACCAGCTCGAGCGCCTGACTGGGGGACTTGTCAATGTGACCGTCCGTGGTCGAAGAACAAGTCCCCTGGCTGGCGGGAACGCCAGTGGTGACTCCAGCCCTATGGATGTCCCACCAGCATCACTGGTCATGAAACACGCGCCGCCATACATTGCCGCTCTTGGCGAAAATGTCCCATTCTCGCGAGACAGACAGGCGAGAGACATTCATCCAACCCCTCGAAAGTGCGCTCACTAACACTTCCGGCCATGCAAGACCATCGAAGCCGCCGTTCTCGAGCTCTTCGGCCCCGATGGCCCCCTCTCCCACCTCAACAGCCATGAGCGCATCCGCGTGCCCCTCGTCATCAAGAATGACCCTTCAGCATTCGTTCTTGCGATGGAGGATCTCGGCCCACTTATCACACTCTGGGAACTCTTCTCCCCATCGCACATCAACAGCTCCTCCCTTGAGTCCTCCGCTTTGACGAAGTGCTGCGTCGATATTGGCCATCGTGTTGGCTCGTTCTTCGCCGACGTCCACAGCTCTGTAGCTTTTGAAGCCATCCTCCAGCGCGCTAGCAAAGACCCCAACCTCTCCATACTCCATCACTCAGTGACGGAAGACGTAGTGTTCGGCGCCGCCGTCAAGCCCATACAAGAGCGGCTCCAGAACCAAGGCGGGCTTGACCCTGCCGAGGCAGAGAGTCTCTACCAGCGCGTACGCAGCGATTATGAGAGAGGACCATTTCCTCAAGAAAATTGCCTGTCCATTGGGGACTGTCACCCGGGCTCGATTTTGGTGTCACCTAACACACTTTGCGGAGACGAGATGCGAGTGGGGGCCATTGACTGGGAGTTTGCCACCATCGACGGACGCGGTGCGAACGGGGACATGGCGCAGTTTCTTGCGTCATTCCATGTGCTACTGCTATCTCTCCCAAGGGATACTCTGGCGTACAAGGCCGCCATGAGCTTTGCTGGAGAGGTGGCGGAGACTTACGCCGCGCAGTCCGGTCTCGTGGAGAGAATGGCTGCAGCCAAGGAACGTGGAGGATTGGGAGACGATTCCGTCCTCGGTCTCTTCCGATCTGCTTTGATCTTGCATGGAAGAGAGATCATTAACCAAGCAGTGGAACGGGAGTGGAGCAACGGCTCTCATGTCTCAGTTGACGAGATGGTGCAGGCCGGGATCTGGTATCTTCAACGAGCAGGGAGCAGCGTCGAAGGGTTGGTCGCTAGCAAGAACTGGAATGAGCTCATGAGAGAGGAAACCGGTATGATGCTGGGGCTCTTTGGATTGAGGGAGAGAGAGACTTAGAGTGTCATTTCGTCGGTGTCAGACGCTGAGTAGCTGTTCTATCTACCGCGGCCACCGGATTCTGCCACCCTTTTTCTCCAATGCAGAGAGAACGCTGATCCTCTGGCACTACTTACCACCACTCGAATGCTGACGCCTTACTTAAGCTGAGGGGAGACGGAAATTGCCAATACTGAATATGGTAAGCGTAAGTTCGTGTGTATTATTATGTTGTTCATATAGGGGTATCTTTGTGCTCTATGGCCATCGTTATCAAAACAGTAAACACAGCAGACAAGCATCATGACTGCAATATCCCAAAGCAATAGTCATCTCGCGCCGCATGCGCAACCCTGAGATCATTCTTCATCCAGCACCGATGCGACGTGCCGCCTACAATGTCACCCGCGACGACGCCCCATCCACACCCAGTACATTTGCTGAAAGAGGCGCATAAGTTCATACACTCAGCCATGCTATTCGTATACACGTGAGACAAGTCCGTGGCGCCGCCAGTGCCGCTATAGTCGATCCCACAGACATGCAGGAATGTTATGGTCATCCCGGGCACCGTGTAAACTGTGTTGTTGGCGGCCGGGCAGTCCAGAGTGGGTAGAATTGCAGTTACTGTTGGAGCCGTACTAGACGATGTGTTTGTGGGCTTGGTCGGTGTGGCGGAGGAAGATGGAATGGTGTTTGAACTCGACGGCGATGTGGAGTTTGCGCCGGTTGGTAAGGGGCTGGCAGGCGGGTTAGCTGAAGGTCGGGATACCCTGGGAAACATATGTACGTTAGAAGATGGGACGAACCTTGATGATGATGCTGCGGCTGCTGCTGGCCCCGCAGACCCCAGAGATTTGTTCTTCAGCCCTACAGCTACGCCAACTCCAATTGCTATTGGGATGGCAATGAGTAGCAGTATTACTACCAACACTCCCCAACGATACTTCCTCCTGGAGCTGGGTTCTTCGTCTTGGCTCTCCGCCACACTGCCCCTGGTCGAGTCGAGAGGTGGGGTCGGTAGCGATGCACGAGCCGTCGCCGCCCGCGCCGCTGCTGCGGCAGCAAAGATCGGGACGGCGCCGTGGCTACCGCGACCGTGATCCAAGGTCGCCTTCTCGTGGATATGGTCATCTTCATACTCGGGTGGGGTGGGCGTGCCCTCACGGTAGAATGTGTACTTTGCGGCCTCGGGATCGTTGTCGTCGGCCCAGTATACTTCGGGTGCCGTCCCTGCGCTTGCCTCAGCTCCGGTTTCCCGTAAAGCCGCCTTTTCTCCGTCCTTGGCCGGCTCGAACACCTCGAGGCCGGGCTCTTCCTCCTCTTCGGCGAAGCGCACGCGCGATCCCTGGCGCTGGTGCGATGAGTCCATCTCCTGCTTAGGCTGACTGTCGGTTCCGGCAAACAGGTCGGCTAATGCCGAGAGCCCATCTCGCGATTTCACCTGCCAGATACCGTTCCGCTCCGGCGCGCCGTGGGTCGTCAATTGGTGGTTGAGTGTATCGCTAGCTTGCCAATTGCGCTAGTTGTTGGGCGGGGATGCGGTTGCAGACAATCTACAGAGCCGTTGCGCAGTGGAGGAAGGAGGGGAGAAGCCACCCGGGAGATCGCCGGCGACGAAAGATGATGATCGCGACAGGATGGTCCCAGGAAGGACTGGGCCGCGGCCATGTGCCATGTGCCCATCGAGACCCAGCCGCACTTCCAGAATCGATGCCCCGGATCTCTAAACCCTGGTCACCCGCAATCTCGCCAAAAATTGGGATCATGGTGGGAAGGTCGCGGCGCTTTGACCCTTCGCTTTGGCCCGCCGCGAGCTGGGCACCGAGGGCAGACCCGTCCGGGAGTAACCATTGCCCCTCACCGTCCCGCTTAACGATCGTCCGTGGTCCTCCCAGGGAAACTAAAGTGACTTGCCACCATGGATCCCTCAATTCGATGCTTCTCTCATCACCAGTCAAGAGGGTGTCGCGTGTGAAGTCTTGCGCAAGTTCACGAAATTCCATGCGGCAGCATCGTGATCGGCGCGCGAGAGCTGCACTTATGCACGTCGAAATTGGTGTGGCTCAACGGTGTCATCCGTATTCCCTGCGCGTTATATTCCCACCTAGCTGGGCCCAGTGGCATGCACCCAAGCCCCTCTGCCTGTGTTTCTCAAGCCCCAGTTTTGTTCTTTCGTGGAATTCTGCGCTGCAAGCCGCACGCTCACTCATCAGTCCACTGCCGGCAAGCGTCCAAAACGAGACATGCAGCAGCTCACAGATCGGAGGCAGACAAACACTGCAATCGGGTGTTTGCAGCTGGTGCCGGTCGTTGTCGTTGCGCGTCTTCGGCTTGACTTGCCATTGCAACGGGCTCGGCTTGTACGCGGGCCCGTAGCTGACACGTCCGCCATAACCCAAAACTGAAAACGTGAAAACACAACCTTTGCGTCATGCGCAGGCCACCCCAACCCACTATGTTCAATTCTACTGCGTGCAAGCCAGCCTACTATGTTCAATTAAATAGGCAGGTAAGTAGTAGGTACGCTGCGCGTAAGCCAGTAATAAATCCCCTGCGCAGGCTAGCCCATTACGTATAAGCTACCTAACATTCTGTGTAAGCTAGCTTACTACGTGCAGGCTAGCCAATGTAAGTAAGTTTACTATACGCAGGTTAACCAACTACGTATGAACTAACTGTATATAAGCTAACTTATTACTTATAACACTTAACTACTTATATATAAATACTCAATAGGTTAGCTTATACGTAGTGAGTTAGCTTACATATAGTTAGCCTACGCACGGTTAAGTGGGCTAGCTTATGCTTAGCGTTACTAGTTATTTAATTGCACACAGTAGACCGGCCTGCAATTAGTGGGTGTAATTGAACGTAGTAGGCTGTCTTGCGCGCAGTGGGGTGGCCTGCGTAAGTGGCGCGAAGGTTGTGTTTTACGGTTTTCACGTTTTCAGGTTTTGAACCTGGGCTGAGACTGGACCGGCTCTCAGGGTTAGGGTTAGATTAGTCTACCCCTCCACACGCGCAGCCCTCGTGAGGAACTTTCCTTCCTCACACAACAATTCTACGAATTCTGTCACCATAACTGCGAGCCTTGCGCCCTCTGGTATTGAGCCCGTCACACGGGCCCGCGTAGCTTGCCACCTCTGAACCCCTACCGCCACTAATCAAAGCGTGCGTGCGACACACTTTCGGGATGCCCGATAACATCGTATGGAAACCATCAAGTTTCCTCGTGGTGGTGTAGGCCATATTTGCAATTAACGTTCTTAGTTATGGCAGTCGTTGATAATGAGGCGCCTGTTTTTGGTTTCAAATTGTTCCCATATGCCAGGTGAGAAGTCTTGCCACACACCAACAGATCTTGAATAATATATGTGTGCCACCGAGTTGCGTCAACATGCAGATTCTAAATCCTTTCCATGGAGACCAGCCCTCTATGTTCCTGAAATAGTATTAGATATGCCGTTTCAATTCATAGCCTACTTGATTGGTAGATTGTGCCTGGTGTGACGGTCTTCCTTGCTGGACCCTTATTACCTATTTGGTTGTGCTCTTAATATTGACAAATGCTGAATGATGCTCACCCTTTCCAAGTATTCATTATTGACAATAAGATAACAACTGATACAGAGACGTCTAACTTTGTGTATAGGAAGTGAAATGTACGCATGTTTAGAATGTGATTGGGCTGGCATCTCGTCATGTGGTCCCTCATAAGCAGTGGTAGAAGTGCAGTTTTCAATCCCAGTTCCATACTGGTGAAGTCAGAGGTATCATATGATTCTAAAAGCAGCACGGCGCTGAAGGGTTGAAAATATACACATAAAACAAGCACGCTTTCGAGAAACCATGTACTAGTTACTCAATTGCCAGCGGGAGGATCAAGTTGTTCGCTGCCCTTCGCCAGTACAACGTAGTACCGTAAAACATGTAGTTCAAGTCGGGGAACGAGAACTTATCATAGGTAACATCCATCGCTCGCATCGGGCCAAGACCAGGCAGGTCCGAGCTGATGTTCATCAGCTTTTCCCATTCGTCGAGCCCAGAACCAACAAAGATGCCGGGGAGAGTGGCCAATGCCTCTGCGTAAGTTTGGAGTTCCATATGGATACCAAAGACGAGGGTTTTTGAATCCACCATGGCGAAGGCACTGGGTGTCTCTACAACTTCGAAGTCCAGCTCACCGCAGAGTTGTTTGTCGACTTGAGTGAAGCCCGGCTCTTGTATGATACGCCTAATGCGATGTCCGCTTTGCGACTCTGTATCGGGTGGTCAGTGATTTATCCGGCCGGCCGGAGGGACAAGGGATAGGAGCCAAAGCCCTACCTAAATTAGCAACAATGGCGTCAAAAGCTGCCGTCTGCATATGTGCCGTTCTTCTCACGAGGAGGCTTCCATTGGCCGGATCGAAGGGACCTGGACCAAGACAAATGGCAGTGGTGATGGGTGGGTATCCAGGAGAAGCGAAGCCCACCAGGAGGGATTTCTGTAGCGCTTGCCAGCACCCAGATTTCTGCCATTCTTGAACTACCGTCTCATGGTATTTTCGGACCTCATCGATTGTGAGTTCTGGGCTCGGATTTGGGCGGATCCCCGGTAGGATTGCTTCGCCGTTTGACTGCTCTGTGATGGGCTTGCGTCCACGCTTCCGGGTGACCTGACTCCATTCGCCATCCTCCTGGCCCATATTGGAAAGCCCAGATGAGTGGCAATCACAGATCTGCCGTTCCGATGTCTTGATGCTCCCGCGGTTCCCTGGTGGGACCTGAAATCTGCTTGATGGGTCTCCGCGATAAGCCTGCGATTGGCAGAATGACCCACCGCCTTCCTCTTCGGGGCGACGGGGTGTTGGGTTCATGGTCCAGCCCCGTTGACTTTGCGGGGTTCTGAGGATTCTAACTGTTGCGCAGGAACGAAGCCTCAGGCGAGGTTGGAAGATGGCTCCACTGTTCTACTCCTCTGCCAGGGTCGCAAACGTTAGCTCGGTCAGGGGCCCACTGTTACTGATTTGGTGCCCTCCCTGCCGGGGGGTAACAGTGGGTCCCTGGCTAAGCTAACGTTTGTAGTCCCGGCAGAGGAGTAGCACTATTTCAGGCACTCCTGCAGCCCACGCTAGTTTGACCAAATCAAGCATCCTTACAACCATCTTTCACTACCCGGTGATCCATTTCGATGTTGGCCAGGTCTCGAACAACCCGGCACCGCCCTTTTCTTCCATGCACAGGTTCTGTTGTCGTTGGTCCCACGGTTCCAACGACACTAGTATCGCATGCTCAATGCATGCTGACCGCTTTGCTGGCTGACAATCTGAGGATTCACGAAGCACAACTGGCGGAAATGTCTAAATGCAAATAGTCCACGCAATCCCTGGGCCCCGGGGGGGCAATGGCCATTGTGGAACAGCCGACATTTCGTCGATATTGGGCGTCAGCTTACCTACATCATATCGAACTGGTTGTACAAATCTCGGAAGGATGCTGCGGATGCCGCGTGTCGGGCAGTTCTTGCAATGGCCGATCAGAGAGGTCTTTGTCTCTTGGTCCGTCGCACTCCAGGCATTTTGCCGCACTGGTGATTCCCGGGAGTCCGGACATCGCAACGTGGAAGGAATCCCGTCATGCTGCTGGTGGCGGTTGTGGTATGTACCTGGCTGTGCCACAGTCCAGCAATTAAATAGGCTCATACCTAGGAGCTAGCGCCCAGTACGGCACGGCAGGTGGTGAGAGTTCGGTTGTGGACTGGAAGTACTCAGTAGCCCTGACCCCAACCCTCGCTGGCCAGAACATGGAAGTCTCAGATCTTGTTTTCGACAGAGCGACAATCAATCTGAAATAGCTCGCGGCGTCACAATCCACTCGAAACGATTCCATCGTGCACCAAGCACCCACCGGGAGTGTGTCCACCTGCTCGCAGCAGGGAGGCCCAGAAATAGCCCCCATCTGCCGTCCTTAAGCGATGATTGGCTTCCGAGCGGGAGATTCGGGCGCTTATCCTGGACAACCACTTGTCGAGAGCAAGAGCGGGGCAAGGTCGGGGGGCCACATCCCACTTCAACTGCTGTGCGACCTGGGTTACACTCAGCATTGCAGCGGCACCGCATTCATGCCCTCTTGACCCCCAAGTTTGCCTCGGCGGTGCGTACGGCTCCGACGGGGCCATATTTGCACTGACACCAACTGCCCCGGCCACATTCACCGATGCTGCTGAAGGCGCCGCCAACCAGCACCTCGATGACCACGCTCCTGCGCAGCCTGAGTCCAACGGCTTCCTTCGAGGCGAGGTGTGCGGAACGTGGAGCGAGCATGGTAGTGAGCGCTGCCAAAAGGGGGGTGTGGCGGCCGATTGGTCGAGCCATCGTGACAGCCCGCATGCCCGCAGAGCCGAGGAGACTCGAGAGCGCAGTCGCCCTAGCGCAGCGACTCGCCAGCAGAGTTGAGCGGCCAGAGGCGGCCGCTCATTGGCTGCGACGGTGATCGGTGACAGGGGGGCGGGAGCATCGGCATGCGCAAACCGCATCGAAGCAGCCGTTAACGCCTCCTCTGACTGGTCGCTGCTCTGGAGCGTCCTGCTGCTAAAAAGCCGCCCAGATTAACGTGTCGCTGGCTGGCAGGGGAGAGACGGCGAGGACGGGCTGCCGAGTCGGGTTATTACGCTGTGTTCACACCACCCAGGGTCACAAAGTGCCAATATTGGTCAAGTCGGACTGGGCTGGGCGGCTGGAGAGACGACCACAATGGCTGCATCGTTTCTCGGCCACTAGATATTACCTCGCCTGCTGGCCCTCTATCGGCCCGTGACTCTCTTGCTTCTCCCTTTCTTCAATTCTCACCACCTGCGATAACACGAAGCATTACCTTTCGCCCAACATTCTGCACTCTTCAAAGGGGAATATTCAACTCGGCGACAGTCCAACATCCCCCGCACGGACGCATCGCGAAGATCAGCGCGCATTGGAGATCCGGGAAGAAAGCGGGGTTTGTCAGCCCAGCGCTCCGAGTTCGACTTGCTCGACCAGAGAAAGGAGGAAAACGGAAGATTCCGCCAGTTTTGGGGGTTTCTTTGAGGCGCAGAATTGCCTTCGAGGACATCTGGGATTAAAATCGAGGGCCCGAGTCTTCCCTCAACATCTGCTTCCGCCTCTCATACACACACCACACAAACCCAGAGCTTTCCAACATGCTCGGATCAACGCTCCTCTGTGTCGCGAGCGCCGCGCTGGCCTCCGCACATACCATTATCACATATCCAGGCTGGAGAGGGAACAACCTGATCACAAACGAGACGTTCCCCTATGGCATGCAATGGATGTACCCATGTAAGCCAACCTTAGCCCCTCTCTTGGACACTGGAGTTCTGGTGAAAGTCCGCTGACGATTATTGGCAGGTGGAGGAATGACTGTAACAAAGAACAGGACATATTGGCCGATCGGCGGTGGTGCTCTCGCCTTTCAGCCCGGATGGTTCCAAGGACACGCCACCGCGTTCCTCTATGTCAACATGGGCTTCGGTACCGAGGGGCCGGATGGTGGCCCTGCGAATATGAGCAGCCCCATCGTGCCGCCATTCCAGATCATTGGCCCTAGCAAGAACCCATATCCGGGCACCATGTGCCTTCCGCAGGTTCCGCTACCAGCGGGCGCTAACGTAAAAGTCGGCGACAATGCGACAATCCAAGTCGTCGAGTTGGCCGTCCACGGAGCTGCGTTGTTCTCGGTAAGTTGCTGCAACTGCTTGGCTTGGCCTTATGGACTTCACGCCGAGATGCTGACGTTCTCAAATAGTGTGTTGATATTACCTTTGTTGAGAACAACGATCCCCGCCTCGAGGAAGTGAACGCGTCCAACTGCTTCAACAGCAACGATATCGGCTTCGGAGATATCTACACGATGACAGTCCGCGCATCCGGCCAGGGCAACGCCACCAGCGACGCTGAGCATCGCTTCTGGTACTTCCGCAGAAACCGCGGGGGAGGCCTCTACCAACTTCTCGGCTGGCTCCCTGTCGCGTTAGGAGGCCTTTGGGTGTTGCTTTGAAAAGAGACCGGCGGTCTCTTTTGGCGGGATGATGACTCCATGGGCATCATGTATCGAATCTGGCCGGAAGCCAGACGGGTGTGCGGACAACCTCACCCCGTGTATATTTTGGGCATTTGAGTTTGGCGTTTGGAGACCGAAACTGGGTGGTATATCAGGCGCGGAGCCATGATTTCTTTTTTTGGAGGGGTTACCCTCCTGCCCGCTTTTAATGCTCTCCTGTCTATAGCGGTCCCACAGAGACATTTCTTGGTTGGGAAGGGCGCAAGCATTCGAGTGTTCGGTGCTGTTCGAGGGAAGAAGAACGATGGACGAGCTCATGTATTTTGTCCCAAGAGGATTACCGAGCCGAGGAGAGCGTGTTGGTATGTGTAGCCACTGGACCTGGAACTGCTCGATCAGCATCCGGCGATTGGGTTTCTTAGTTGTCCAATAGATCTGAGCCCCAAGATGGGAAGCAACAGGCATGAAATGCAACTGATCGAACATTGTGCCGTCCTGTATCCGTACAAACAAACGTGTCTCGCACTCACCCAGCATTTTCCTTCACCTCTTTCCGATGCCGAGTCCAGGTCGCCGAGCCTGGGCGGCCCGAAAGACGGGTGTGTGTTGTGCGTCTCAACAGGCGCCGTGTCTAGGGACCAGGGTGAAGTCAGGGATGGTTTCGGTGGCGTCGGGGAGCATGTCGTCACAGTGGCCGGCGCGAGCTCTTTCGCTTGCATCACATCACATCACCCTTCCAAATGAGTTCGCTGCTGAAGTAAATGATACAAAGGGGAAGGTGGAAGAGACAGCCTAAAGGTCAACGGCGGAACAGCTCAACTTTAAAATGGGTATCGGGAATGCCGCCTCTGTATTCCCAAGCTCTCCATGCCGTAAGCTGACACACTCTCACCACCCCACGCCTAGACACATAGATCGGGGCACTCAACCACTGGCTTTGGGGGCGGCGACTTAAGCTTTACGGCACTAGCAAGCGTGTGTACAGCCAACGAGGGACACCTCACCTGCAATTTTCTAAGCCAGAGATGGAAGAGTCCACTTGTGAGTTCCCTGCCAATTGATCAGAAGTACAAACATGTGCCTAATAGAACCCAACCAACCGCTGGCCCCTGACTGATGCTCATCCTCCACCCTAACGCTTCCCAATAACAACTCAGCGAACGCCCATCATACCGATCCGGACATTTCATCGATCCAAACGAGCTCTATGCTCGTACAATCAGACGAGTTCGTCAATGGTTACCTCGACCCCTGCTATTGCGCCAGATATTTCTTGCATTCCTGCCATACACCTTTGATACGCGCGTCCTCTGTCTTGCTGTAAGCCTGTCCAAGCACCTCGTCAAGCTCGCTCCGTGGCACTAGATGAGCAGCCTCGTGGCCACAAACAAGGACCATCCCAATCGTCATGGCTGCACGGAACAAAAGCTCGGCATCCTCTTGATCGCGTATGACTGCTGCAGCAATCCCGAGAAGCTGTGAAAGCAGCTTCAAGTTGATGCCTGCCTGCCGCTCGTTGAAGCCTAGGCAAGCGTAGTTGAGTGCCGTTGTGATCAGGGCGGCCTGGAGGTTGAGGTTCGAGGGTGCTACAGGCTTCTGTTCATCAATGCCAAGAATGCGGCTGATGAGGGAGATGATGGTGCCAGCCTCCTTTGCCACCATCACGCGGCCTTCGATGGTGCTGAAAAGATTGACGATGACCCGCAGAGCCATCATCAAGTTGTTTGGATTGATTCCTGTCCAATCCACCTTTTTGATGAAGTCGGCCAGATCGGTTTCATCAGCCCTCGTGAACTGTCTTGTGTCCAATGCAGCTCGCAAGGCAAGGTCAACCGAGGTACCGTGACGTTGAGTTGAGAATGAAGACAGCCCAGGGCGCAACGCCATAACGCGAAGAATGTCAAGGGCGGGAAGTCTGTTGTTATATGGCCACTGCGTGAGAATGCTGACAACAGTCTGTATTGACTCGTTCGGGCTTGATACGTCTGATGAGGTTGACAGTGCCCGAGCCAGGGTTTCTAGACGTGACAAGTCATCGGGATTCATCGAGATATGCTTATTCCCCCCCGAAAGGTGCCCCTCGTTGAGTTGCTGGAGTTTTTTGAACGCCGCCTCCAGCTTGCCTTGTACTAAGGTGAGATACTTCGTGTGGGGAAGGTAATGGGACTCGCCAGTATCAGTATCCGCGGTTTGAGTGTTCGGGGAGGCTGAGGCGCCAACGGCTGCACCCTGTTGCGCATCTGCCGTGTTCTGCCTGATGAATGCCGCCACGGCTTCGAGGTACGAGATCGGCAGTTCGTTGTCATTGAGGAACTTGGTCGCGGCTTGGTAGGTGTCTTCTCCGAGGTTATATGGAAGCTTGTGCGCTGGTTTGCCGTCTTCTGTGTCTACGTCAAAGACGTAGTCGTATTCCTTCCCTTTGTAAGACACCTTCGGGCGCTGGCTCGCCGCTTCCGAAGATTCCATGACGGTACCGAGAAGGTCCCATTTGTCGGTTGCTATGATAACCATCAGTGCTCATGTCACATTACGCGGCCAGCAGCTTAAATGTACGGACCTTCCGACCACTGGTACGCTGAGACGCTCCCATCCTCCTCCGTCACCATTACAGCTTGCTTGTGCTTGGTGCCCCGGGCTGTAGTGAGCCACTCCCGTGTCTTCAAGTCTTTGCGGTCGATCTTGTTACCCTTCACTGTGGACTGTTGAACGGCTGCGTCGAACTCCAAGATGGCATCGGGTCCTGCCACGCGATCGGCGCTCCGTGTGAAAATGCGGACAACATGGTCACTTGTGGCAGATGCAATATCGCCGTTTTCCTTGCAGACAGCAACTTGCCATACCGAAATAGCCGGGAGTGTGATGGTTTGAACACACTCTCTATCTCTCCAGATACGTACTGTTCGGTCCTCCCCGGAGCTGACAAGCTCGGCGGTAGGTAAGCAAGCGAGTGAGTAGATGAAGCTCTCGTGCCCATACAAAGAAGCAACTTGTGTCCCGTCGATCTTCCATAGGCGAATAATACTGTCATTGCCAGCGCTGGCAAAGTCAGCACGAGTGGGGTGTTTTGGTCCACCGACCGGAAATCGGCACAGCGCCCGCACGACATCGTCAGTCTTCAACGCCTGTTGGGCAGCAACCTTTTGAAGCATTCCTTGGGTAGGTTGCAACTTGAATATACGGATGTACGTATCGGCACATCCGGTGATGACCACATCCTCACTGTAGGGCAAAACGGCCCAAACACTCTTGCTTTCCTCGCCATGAGTTAGACTCAGGATTGGATCCCAAGTCTTGGTGCTCCAAACGATGGACTGGCCGTCCCAACTGCCCGAAACTAGGTATGACCCATCGTGAGAAATATCGAGGGCGCAGACGTTACTCGAGTGTCCGACAAGCAAGCGCTTGAAGTCGTCATCTGGGGAGGCCGGGTTATTGACCTCAATGAGGTTGTCGCCGCAACCACGAAGGACGAGTCCATCGGGGCAGCCACTTTGCGAGGCTGGCTGATATGCCAACGAGTTCACATAGTGCTGTGACTGTAAAACGCCGGATTTGGTGAACTTTGGGCGGGTGTTGGCTGTTTCGGCGGATTTGCGCCACAGCACGGCTGTCATGTCCCGACTCCCGGAGACTATGAAGTCTGACGAAGGGAAGATCACGGAGCGAACCTGTCAGTGTCGATGTCAACTCCCAGACGGGCGGGTTTCCTTCCATGGGATCCTACATCTTTCTCGTGGCCCCTCAGCTCTGCTGAGAGCTGGAACTCCGGCATCTTGTGTCGCGGTGTCTGCCGTGAGGTTTGAGCAGTGGGGGTGTTGGTCGCAGCAATTCGGGGGTGGTGAACGAGCCGCGTCCAAGTGCGTGTAATGGTATTTCGAGGGAATGTATGGCGTTGAAATCGAGACCGGGCGATCCGCGATTGCCTGTTCGCGGAGAGGGTCGTGGAGGAAGGGAATTGGAGGTACAGGCAAAAGGCACACGAGCAAACGGCAGAACTGGCAATTTGTCAGGCTTGGTAGTGGAAGAAGCACGAAGTGGCTCGAAAGCTGGGATGAGGGGCAGCCCACGTTGTGCAACCTGGAAGTCGGGCGGCCCAGGGCGACAGCCGCCGCCTCAAGGAGGGGCGATGAGGGGAGCTTCAGCCACGCGCGGCCTTGCCTTGCCTGCCGACATCAGCCCCACCTTGTGGGCCGAGTGGGGCTTGCTTGAGCTTGGAGCTTGCTGGGGAATTGTGACCGAGCGCATGGGCCAACGAGGGGTCCTGCGCAAATGGAACATGGCCCCGCAGGTGGACTTCGTCGTTTTCGCCGCAAAAACACCCTCCCTGCGCCTGCACATTCACCCCGACGAGCCAAAGATACGATGACCACTGCGGCCTAATCCCATCTCTGTCTATTTCTCACGAATTCTTCTAACGACCCGTTACGACCCTTTTGCTCTTTCTTTTGTCCATAGTCGACCCGTCATTTCTCCGCCCGCATGCGTTAGATCCCTGTGCTCCTCGCCGGAACAGCGCGTCGCCCTTCACGAAGACTTCTCTTTTTTTTTTCCCGGTCGATCCAACGAGCCGTATTCGGTCTTTTCGATAAATTTCTCGCTCAATATTGCGGAAACTACGTCTATTAATTGCACAGACCGACCTCATTCCAGTCGTGCAATCGAACATGGCCGAGCCCGCCCCACGGCAATATGTGCCCCTAACATGCCACGGTCATTCGCGACCTGTTCCGCACCTGAGCTTCTCTCCTCTTGAGAAGGAAGAGGTTTACTACATGATCTCGGCTTGCAAAGGTTCGCGCGAGGTTTCTCTCTCGATTCACTAGTGGCGCTGGCTGACCTCCAGCGTTCCAGATGGCAACCCGATGCTCCGCGACGGCCAAACCGGCGACTGGATTGGCACCTTTTTTGGCCACAAAGGTGCAGTTTGGCAAGCACGATTGAGTCCCGACGCATCCACCGCTGCGACCGCCTCAGCCGACTTCACCGCCAAGGTGTGGGATACGCATACTGGCGAGCTGCTTTATGTTCTCCAGCACGACCACATAGTGCGCGCCATTGCCTACCCATTTGAGAACTCCGGAATGCTGGCAACCGGGGGGTTCGAGAAGAAGCTACGCATCTTTGATCTGCAGGAGCAGAAGCCGATTCCATCGCCGACGTCGGCCAACCAGAGCGTTCTCACGCCTGTCACCATCGAGACCTCGCGAGCCTTTGAGATTGGCGAGGGAGCACACAAGGATGCCATCAAGTTCATTGTTTGGGCCATGGACCCGAACGTCATCATCACAGCCTCCGGCGACACTCTTCGCTGGTTCGACCTCCCTTCGCGCCGCTGCATGAAAGAGGTCAAGCTTGAGGGAGAAATAAAGTCATGTGAGCTTGTGTACCTTGCGCCCGCCTTCAGCTCACCCACGGACATTGGTGGAGGTCTTCCGGTTTTGTCCGTGGCCGCCGGCAAGACGGCATACTTTTGGGGAGGAAGGAGAGCCGAAGATGAGTTGAAGAGGATGACTCTCCCTCATGGGATCGCTAGCGTTGGCCTGGACTTGAAGGGCAGGAAGATTGTGGTTGGCGAAGATCCGGGAACATGGGCACGAGTGTACACCTGGGAGGATGGCAAGGAGATTGACGTTCACAAGGGCCATCACGGCCCTATTTGGTCGATCGCATTTTCACCAGACGGAAACCTTTACGCAACGGGCTCCGAGGATGGGACGATCAAGATGTGGAAGAACTGCGACGGTTTTTACGGACTGTGGCGTGGGGGTGTGTCTGGTAGCGGTTCAGACTAGGAGATGGTTGACCTCTCCGATGACGTCGTGTCGGAGCGTTCTGGGTGTCGAATCACGGATATGTTGGGTAGTAACGAGACCAATACCGCCTCGCGCCCGGACTCGAGCGACGATCTGCTCCTCAGCTATGACTCGCCAGACCCTTTCGCTAGGGTACTCAGCCAGGCCTCGTCATGCTCCGATCTTCTCCTAAATTATCGTGAGCTGTAGAGGCTTCTGCTTTGGCTGGACTCCTTGGCGGAGGGGTGCGAGGTGCAGTTTCAGGTGGACATTTGGGGCAATTGATGGGGTCAGCTTGTGGTCAACCTCTTACCTGTTTACCGCTCTTGCCAAAGGTGGCCAGCTAGGTCACGGTTATTTAGCTCTAATGTCATTTAGACCTACAGTTCCCAGATTAAGCAGGGCTGGGTGCCAGTACTACATTCCAGCCGGGGAGTTCGGCCAGTCTTAATTCCAGCATGACACAGCTTGCAATTGCGTGATAATATGAAGACAAGCGACCGTCTGGGGTGTTGTATGTCTACATGGTTCCATCTGCCGCCGGCCACCGGCTGGGTGCCATAAATAAAAGTGCAACGTTATGTACCGAGCGGGGGTGAGATGGAATAAAAGGCCTTCTTTCCCCGGGCCTCCAAGGTATGTAAGCAGGGCCGATACCTACCTCACGGTCAACAACACATGAGCTGTGCCGGTTGGATATTTTGACTGTTGATACGGGGTCGATACCTATGTTGCTCCCTTTCGCGTGCTCTCTTCTGTCACTCTTTGCGGCAGGAGTCCAGACGGCCGCGCCTGCCGGCACACAGTCGCCGGAGTTTGATTATGTGAGCGTCTGCTTGCTTTTTCGGTCAACGACCACCCCCTAACATGAAATTCCTACCAAATACCCGTCGATGCCAGATCGTTGTCGGGGACGGGACAGCTGGACTTGCAGTAGCGGCGAGACTGAGCCAAGGGCTCCTGGGGACGAGGATCCTTGTTGTCGAGGCGGGTCCCGCAGCACCCGATGAGCTCCGGATTTTGGTTCCTGGGAGAAAAGGCACGACTCTGGGAATCAAATACGACTGGGACTTTACGAAAATACCGCCACACCTCGCCTCTCGCGTGATCGGAGTAAATAAGGGACATGTGCTGGGTGGCTCGTCCGCAATCAGCCTGTTGTGTTGGGTCCGCGCCGCCGCCGCCGCCGCCGAGTTCGATCGTGAGTATCTACCTAATCAAAGAGGATTTCTTCCCGTGCTACCCCCCCTTCCTCTCGTATCAGGAGCCCTGGGGCAGTCGCTTTTCCTCAGAAATGAAGACATGGCTGTGTCCCAAAATGAAGATAGTTCGCTAATAGGTACGCACCACAGAATGGGAGGAAGTGGGAAATCCAGGATGAAACTGGAAGACAATGGAAGCCGCAATGACAAAGGCCGAGAACGACACCGGGGGCACTTTAGGCTCTGGCGCTGACGGTCCAGTCCACGCGGTTGATAACTAGAAGACATGGATCCCCACCATCTCGCAGTCGTTCGAAATTCCAGAAACAGCAACTCGTTACAGGGAAATTCCATTAGCGTCTCATATAGTTGGCATTGGTACTTAGGGAGCCCTCCGGGTGCCCAGAGTATCAGGTGCATCTGTTTTACTCTGTGGTGCAACACATACCAGCCGAGCAGTATCAACCTACGGCTTACACGCGATCCTACAGCGCCAACTCCTACCTTCCACTGGCCAGCACCAACCTCGAGATTCTTACCAACGCCCAAGTTGCCAAGATTAACTTTGCCAATTCCGGTTCCAAAATCTGCGCCACGGGCATCACTCTCGCAAATGGGGCCGTTATTTGTGCTCAAAAAGAGGTCACCCCCTCAGCTGGCGCCTTCCAGACCCCCAACCTTTTGGAGCTCTCAGGTATCAGTAATGTTTCGGTCCTCGCCGCGGCAAACATCACACAGCTTGTTAACCTCGCTAGTGTTGGTGAGAACTACCAAGACCACCTCCGAATTCAGCTGCCGTATCAGCTCCGCGGCAACTACACGCCGTTTGATATATTACGCCACAATACTACCGTGGCGGCAGACGTGCTGGGCAAATGGATTGCCGGTCGACCATCTAGGTGCGACTACACAGCTAGTGGTTTTCTCTTTGTCAATTGGAAGCAGCTCGTCAGCAAAGATGGTGCTCGAAAGCTCGTGGAGTTGGCCCGCAAGGTAGTTCGTGTCTCGGCTGACATCGGACGCCGTAAGAAGTTGGAGCAGCTTGGTGACGCAACGGTTCCGCAAGCTGAGATAACATTCTCGGATGGGTATACGGGTGTTAAGGGCTACCCAGCGGTCGGCATACCCCTTCACGGCAAGGGCTTCTTTGCTCTAATCGATGGACTTATGCATCCGTTGAGCAGAGGCAGCGTCCACATCAACCCGACTGCTCCGACCGGCAAGCCTGCGATTGATCCGCGATTTCTTGACAACGAATGCGATTTGCAGCAATGATTGAGCTAGCCAAGTTTTCGAGGCGTGTTGCGCTGAGCGAACCGTTGAAGTTGGTGTGGTAGACTCGGAGCTGAAGGTGTATGGGACAACGAATCTAAGAGTTGTGGACGTGAGTGTCATCCCGGTTCAGATCTCGGGACATATCATAACCGCGGTCTATGGACTGGCCGAGCGCGCGGCCGAGATTATCATTGCGGCGCGTGACTGACATGAGATCCAGTCACAGTTGACCGCCTACTCACATTACTACCCAAAACTTTCAACCGTCATCAAAGTATCAAAGTTGCCCACTCTCATCTCTCTTACAAAAGCCTGCCATCTGCCTTCCCAATCACCCCTATATCCCGACCCGCAACATGTTTCTATTTCAGATCCTTAAACAAAGACACCGATGAATTGGTACCGATGCTCTGCACAGGGTTCAGACCCTCAAAGAGAGAATGACCCTTCAATGCAGGACTTTCAGCCATCCAAGTGCATACACTGGAGCTCTCGATTTCCAAATCTTCAAATTTCCGGAGGAGATCCTGACCGACCGGTTCCCTCGCGTTCTCAACCTCGCCGCTTCTAGCTGTAGCTGTTTTGTTTACTTGCGGTTTGTCGAAGATGCTGGGCTGCCTCCTTGGTGTACACTGCTGTTGGCTCGCAGGCTTTTGGCTTGGGGATGGCGACTCGCTCGTCCTGAACCTCGAACAGGTAGAGAAGCCGCTGGTAGAGGCTCCCTGCAGCGGAGTGAAGCTGAATTGCTGCACTTTCTCTTCTTGGGCTTGCTGCCATTGGGTTCGTGCCTGTTGTTGACGTTCCTCTGATAAATTAGCAGAGAGGTTCAGGTCGATTGAGGGAGTGAGCTTGGGGGACTCGGATTCAGATGCCTGAGGAACGGTGAGACCCTGGAAGAGTGGAGTCGATAACTTTAATATAGAGGCCGGGGTTGGCGATGCGATCTTCGCCCATGACTGTGTTTCCTCGGTTGGTTCCTACTTGATGATGGGTTCTCGCTTGACGAATACCTCGGCCTTATTCCTCGCTGCCGGGTCTTTTGCCTTCAACAAGCGCCTGGGTTCCACCTTCTCTGGCGTGTTCGCCGTTACGAGCTTGTTGCCTTCACTCTCAACAATCCCACCAGCATCTTTCTTCGCCATCACTTGCTCAAACAACTCGCGGGCTTTTTCAAGAATCAATTTCCATTTCATAACAACGCCATCTCGCTCATCCTCGTTGCCGTGGTCATAGCAGAGGCACAGAGGAGCCAACTCCTGCAGGCATTCGGCCTCCTTTTCGGGCGGTACCGTTGGGGTAGGACGAATCGCGGGCAAGATGGCCACGATATTATCGCATCTTGCTTGACTTATGGGGCGACGGCAGCGTCGACCCGATTGAGTGAGCCCTAGGCACGACCATCCGTGAGAGTCAGGATTGTAAATGTGTAAGATCCGTTCTGGATTCCATGTGGGGGAACCAGCGCTGGCTGACTTCGACATGGCCGAGACATGGGAGGGGGCAGCCATCGCACGATTGCGAGCTCGTTGCAAAACATTCCAGCCTGCCCGACAGAAAAAAAGGGCAAGTCGTCATGCGTGCGCGCCGGAAACTCAAATATGACTGGCGTCATAAGTACGTGTGCAACTCTCTAAGCGGGCAGCTGAACCAGGGTACCCTGAATTGAGCTCCCTAGCTTAGTACCTGATACAGCCAGCCATTGGGCCCCTCAACGTAATCACCACGTCGACTCGTGAAGATTGAGGCCATCACCAATGAGCCTCCCGGGGCGCTGAAGGATTGACCCGTGAAGCACTTGTCCTTCGGCGTTGAGGCTTAAAATGGCTGGCGCACGCTTCAGCACCCATGTATTTGTCGAGATTGCATGATCACTGCCTAACGATATTCGTCTTGGGGCGACGGATAAGGGAGCCACAGGCGCTCATTCGCCAATGGCAGGCCTGCCAGTCTCGAACGTGCGGGGGTGTTGCAGGGCATCGCGGTGGAGCGGAATTTGGCAGACTGAGCTCCGGTTGGCTGGCATCACCCTTGGCTGGCGCGACGAGGGGCTTGGACATGGAATGATCTGCCCCGATGGAAGATAACCCAGCAACAAGGAACTTCGCCAGTGGTGGTGTTCGCGATTCCCATCCTTTTTATCTGACTTTTTGGCTCAGTCAGTCAATGTATCGCGAAGCCCTGGACGCGCGTTGATCGAGCGAGGCCGAGGACGCGTTTCTTTTACCCCGCCCTTTTTGTTGCTCCCCTCAAACGACGACAGACGACGGCGCCGAGACAACCTTGATGGGTCGCAACGCGTGAAGCCCCACAGATTCGAAGACGGGACGACGCGACGACAGGACAGACAGGGGAACGCATTTTGACGACGCAGGTGCCCCTCATCTGCGCTATCCGACGAAAACCCCCCAGGCAGCCCGGTTTAAAATTCTCAACTCTCTGCAGCAGCGCGGAGAGTGACCGAGCGACCATCGGAGCAGGTCCACGGTTTGTGACGTCGCTCCTGGAGAAATCTCCTTTCAGCCCCACCGGTTCGCCTCCTGTCTGTCTTGCTTGGACAGCTCACCCTTGCCGAGTTCGCCAACTCGCAACCGGGAGTAACGACGCGACTGTCGGACTGTCTGTCGGCACCTTCCGACCATGGCTTCCTCTTTGGTCACGCTGGCAAGGTTTGCCACATTCACAGTGAGACCCGAGCAGATCCCGAGAAGTTGTTTCCTCTGCTGACATGAGTACCGCAGGATGCGTTTCTGTCTGGCCTGGTGAGCCTATCCGTCGACAGGACCCCCGGACCACTTTGGCTGATGCGTTACAGGTGATTCCTCTGATTCCGTCCATCATCAAGACCAGAGTCGAAGTCCCCCCTGAGCAAGGTAAGCCAGAAACTGGAGTTAGCTGGATCTGGTGCGCAGTATTGACGACCTCCCAGTTCAAATCTTGACCTCCATCCTCGTTGCGGCATACGGCGGGGCATTGGTAGCGGTATCTCGTAAGTTTATGTGGCCTTGAGGCCTGTCTCTTGCTTTATGGCACTGGTTGACCTTTATGACAGCACTGATACCCTTGCTGGCATTCAATGGCCGGTATCTTTGGGCAACTGTTTTCGGCGGACTTGTTTGCGCTGCAGGGTCGTTTGTCTTGCTGCAGTTTTACTCCTATCTTCCTCTCTTACTGCTCGCGAGAGTGCTTCAGGGGCTCTCAGCAGCTGCGATCACCGGGGCATACTGCGGACTGACCAGCGCTGGGACGAGCACTTTGTCGTGGGCCACGCCAACCGTTTTGCAGAGTACGGCGATGGCCATTGCACCAGCAATCGCGGGGTATTTGCACGATAACGTCGGTGGTGAGAGATCGGTGTTTTTCTGCGCTTATGCCGTGGTCGTCTTGAACGCTCTGCTCTGGCTTGCTGCCTTCCTCTTTGTCCCTTGGATCCAGCCTACCACCGCTGATTCTGCGGAGGACGTACTGACGGTCGAGCAACCGGCGCAGACGTACGGGACGGTGTCGCTCAGGGGCGGCGGCGGAGTTAGTGGATATTCTTCGATTTCAAGTACCAGGACCGGTTTAACCATCCCCGGCTCCGGAAAATCCAGACGGAGCAGTATCGGCTCAGTGTTTTCAATCCCGGAAGACCCGAGGCCGGTATTTGGAGTACGGCTTTTCACGGCTCTTTGCGGATACTTCACCGTTGCTTTCATCATCGCAGCCCTCCAGAGCGCGATTCCTCTCTTCGCTACCCGTCAGTTTGGCTGGGCGGTATCGACTATCGGACTTGCGTTGATTCCAATGTCGGCTCCTGCGATCTTCATCAGTCTTCTCGCAAGACTTTTCACAGATCGCGTACCAAGATCTGCGCGTTTCGTGGTCGCTTTGGGCTTTCTGGTCTGTATTCCGGCGTTTACACATCTCGGTCAACTGGACGCCAGTTCTGCTTCTCCTGCGTCAGCAGCTCTACCTTCGATACTCGCCCTGATCTCCTTCGGCATTGGGCATTGCGCCGATCCTCTGTTCAAAGAAATAATACGATTGACGGGCGAGGCGGATGGGTCCCTGATTCGTGCTGGATATTTGAGCGCCACGACAGCTTCGTCTTGGGGTAGTTTGATGGGTCCATTGGTCGCTGGGTTCATCCAGTGGACATGGGGGTGGTCCAAGGTGTCAAATTTCTTGAGCCTCCTCTGCGCGGGTACCGCCGTGTTGACACTCTTGTTTCTTCAAGGCTGGATTGGAAATCCCCAGCCAATTCTTAACAACAGAACTGTGGTGACAAGCTCCGATGAGGAATCGTCGCCTCTGCTCGGCCGATCTTCTCAGCAACATTCGTTGCTCACGAAGTTGTTTGACACAAGCACGTGCCCAAGAAGTCTCCCAAAAGGAGAGTTCTTCGACCGCAACAACATGGCTGTCACCGATGGCTCAGATCTCGGGTCGAGTGTACGTACCGACGGCGAGCGCCGGGTTGGGAGACACCGTCGCCATTTCAGCATCGATAACTTCTCCATTGCAACAACGGCGGTCCCCGACACGCAACAGATCCGTTTCCAGGCCGCGCTGGAGACTCTGACCCCAACAGGAAGCTCGTTTAAACAGCAGCTCGGAAACCCCGAGCGTCGTTTCGTCATGAGAGAAGCGCCGCATGCGCCAGCAACGGATTCTCTTCTAGCCTCAGGCAACCGCTACATTATCGATGAAGCCGGCGCAGATGGCGAGACCAGCAAGCGGCATGTGGTGGTGTTTGAGGAGGGCACTGTGCCAGCCGAGCTGCTTGAGCGTCGGCAACATCATGTTGTTGCAATTAACAGCTCAGACGGATCAGTCAAGCTGGCCTCGAGCACGGAAAACCATGCCGTCCATGTTACCGAAGAGGCGGGTTTGGAACAGAATGAGCTGCCCCAATCGTCACGGCGTTATATTGTTGTGCTCCTCGAGAAGGGGGACATTGGCGACGAGTCGGAGGATGTTGGATCGGTGTAATGTTTTTGGGAGGTAATATGTGGTGGAGGGCGAGGTTCTTTGAAATGCGGATGGATGGTGTTAATACCCAGGTGATGTGAGTAAAAAAGGGGCATGAGCGGGCAGGTGCTTGTCAGGTAATGGCGAAAGATAAGAAAGACTCTGGTTTCTGTCATGTCAGGTTGTTAGCTTGCGGGAGTGAAAAGCTTTGAAATACTTACCAGCGCTGTTCCGGGTATTGAAAAGGATGAGTATCGGATTTTAGAAGTTGTTGGCCTTTCGGGAAACTCAGGGGTAAGATCGAATAATCAAGGGTTAGGGCTGATCACATGTACGGATACACTGCCCGATTCTACGCCGGCGTGACATCATCCGGCGAGACAAAACAGGTCACTTCTGGAAAGTCCAGACGCTTTGTCATCCAACACACCGCGCCACCCACCGACCTCACCTCAATTTATCTGCACCTCATGTCCAACACTCTGACCGCCGCTCGACTTACCAACAACCACCCCAAACGCGTTCAGTTTTCCTACCAAAAGAAGCGCTACCCCTTGCTTCAACATCACGTTCCACACTATCTCACATCTCCGTCATGGGCCACAGCTACAATAAGCTGGCAAAGGCCACGAATGCCGAGCCGCCAGTGCAGTGGACCGACGTGCAAACTCATAAATATTGCGGACGGACGGACCGGGGCAGGAAAGGCAAGCCCAATAAAGCGCAGAAGTGCGATGCTTGCATGGCGGTCAAGGCCCATCTAGAAAAAGCGACTCAGAGGGACACGGCGGCCCGAAGGCAGGAGAAGATGTCTTGGGGGTTTGGCGAGGGATGAGAGATTGTTTGCTGGGGTTTGTGTTTGATATTCAAATCAGGTGTTGGAGAGGAGAGGGCGGGTCACGATGCCGTTGATTGTGGGGTGTGTCCTCTGGTTACCTAGCTAGGTGTAAGGAGGGGACGAAGCGTCGAGGTTGGAACGGATTGGGTTCAACATAAGCGGCATCAGATTGATTGTTAGAGCGAGACTTTGGTACCTGCATTGTGGCGCTGAGTTTGCAAGAAACAGGCTCCGGAAGAGGCGTTCGGAAGGGGCCGAGAGAGTAGAATCAGATAGACAGAGTTTGGGGGGACACACATGAATATGGAGACATGGAATAGACGTTGCTTTTCCATGCTATGGCCCGAACCGTCCCGGGGCAGTATTTACAGCCATGCCATGCGTGCAAGTCAGACCTGGGATTTCAGTTGTAAACTATGTATCACTAGTCGATGAACCGCCTGTCACACCGTCTGTCAACAGGCGTCTGGTCACAATACAAATAGATAGTTGCTTACCACTCGGTGTAAATCTGCCCCCACGGCGCCCCGTCGGTCAGGGCATCCCAAGCGCCCATGGAGAGGTCAACGTGATCTCCGTCACAGTCCTCGCACGTGTCTTGGACCTTCACGATGATGGTGTTGCCCTCTCCGCCGACGCCGTAATCGCTGCCCATGTGGGTGACCTCGATGAGCCGGCCGCACTCCGACGCCTTGTACTCCCCGTGCATCCATTCGTTGCTGAGGGCACACACGAAGGAGTCGTTGTTGTTCCAGTCCCCGCACGAGCCGGCCATGTCGTCCTGGGAGTAGACGGTCCCGGGGCCCGAGAAACTAGTTATTCAGGGGTTAGTGACATGGCTGGGGTGGGATCTGTTTGATGGGAATTTAGGAGGATTCTTACATCACGTCGTCATCCCAGTAGTCCGAGTCGTTCGAGTCGTCATCGTCCCAATCTCTCCATCCGGGTGCTGCAGCGCTCAGAGTTGCGAGGAAGAGGCAGGATAGTGCCCACAAAAAGCGAGGCAACATGGTGGCTGGATCTGGCGAGGGCGGCTGTCACGGGGCGGGTGTGTGGGCTGGAATCATGGGCGAGAGGCGTCCTTGAGTACCTTGGGCGCTGGGACAAGATGGTCTTCCCTCTCCTGTTTCCTCGCACGTCCGGAACTTGGTTCGAGCCGTTGGGCTAGGGAGTCCCAGGATATATCTGAAATCGAGCTAGGAAGCGGGACACGGAGTGGCCGTACTCGGAGATGCCCGGATCGTGGGGGCGCCACAACCTTGATGGAGATGAGGAAGCAAGCCCTCCGGCCGCCATGATGGGTTGGAGTGACTGCCAGATCTCAATTTGATCCACTTCCAGAAACCTCCGGAGCTTATCTGGCCAGCAAGGTTCCTGGTTGCTGCCTTGCATTTGTGGCTGCTGGCTGGAAACGGCCCGGATGCTTATTTCCAGGCGGCACCAGTGATGACCATTGCTTTCGCTATAAGAAGTGTCTCGTGGGCTCTTGGGAGCTGTACCCCAGATAATCATTGGAAGTTGGACTGATAGATTTAGCATTGAGACCTTTTCGTAGCAAGATAACTTTAGATCGTACCTACCTATCAATAGCGCCGGCTACACCCACCAACAGATTAACGACGTAAGACATCCCATTTTTCCTACCTATATCTACACAGCAACTGATACATCTGGCTGCTTAGAGGTTTGGTGGACGCCACTCTGAGGCTGCCTGCCAGTCGCGCCTAATGCGCTTGAAGAGAATCCATGGCGGGCCGTGAAAATTGATGGGAGGGAGAGAGGGTTGAGATCTGGCTGGAGGGAATCTGGGAGGATATTTGCATGTCCTGTCGTCTGTGGTGCAAACATGGCACTCAGCTTTGCGTGTCAGGGGTACATTTCCATGGTGTTGACATTGGACGAACCAAGGACCTACGGAGGTACCTAGATACCCAACACCGCAGCAAAAACTTTGCGAAATAAACATATTTCATCACAGTAAAAAAGCCCAGGTCGCCGTTAGCGATGTAGTGGCCTCGTTGTTTGTGCGTGAACATAACCTCATTGGCCTCAGGGGTCAATGTTGCTTCCCACCGTCCCACCATGACCGCAAGTGACGTCAACCCCCGCCAACCCAACGATCATATCGACGACAACAGTACGACATGCCAGAGTCCTCAGGGATATCTCCAAAGCCGCCCTCCTAAAACGGTTGCTTCAATTCCTTTGCCCTGGACATCTTCACCCCTTCCACCCCGATTCCAACCTGTTTCACATCATCACCTACAAAACCAGCCTCACAGCTCTTCCATCAAAAAAAATCATTGCACCAAAGACCGCCGATAAACAACTATCAACATGTCCGGAATTCTCAACTCCGCCTCTGGCGAGGCTGACAACACGACCAAGGAGGCCCAGTCGGGTGCCACGAGCACAGGCAAGACTGTCACCTCAATGCTCGGCAACACTTTGGGCGGCGTGACCAACACAGCCGGCAGTGTCGTGGGTTCAGCTACCCGTGGCCTCGGAGACACAGTCAACAGCGCTACCGGTGACATGGCTAAGCCAGTGGGAGACGCCATCTCCAGCGTGGGTAGCGGCGTCGAGAAAGCGGGCCAGGATATCTCGCAGGGGATCAAGAATGCAGGAGAGTGGAAGAAGCCTGAGTAATATGACATAGGGGGATAGCCAGAGGGAAACAAGGCGTAGGCGGGTTGGATAGTTCACACGAAGTAAACGTCACACTGCACTTTCCAATGTATGATATGTATCTCAACCAAAAGTTCCGTCTTGCAAATTTTCCAAACGCCTGTGAATGCAGCTGTGTATGTGCAAGCAAACATCGCAAGAGCCTGTGTAGCTCATATGTATCAGGACCATTACCACCCAAACTTCTCTACAGCAACCCTCACCTCAGAGCCGGCGGCGATCGCATCAGCGCAGACATTCCTCACCGATCTATTAAGTCCGTCAGGCCCAGATACCACTACGCTGACTTCGTGCCCATCTGCAGCACCATCTTCGATCCATCCGCTAACGAGACCACTAACATCCGGGCGCCCAGCTTCGGCTGTCGGTTGAGGTACAACAAGATCGAGCCCAAGGGCAACCAGCTCGTCAAGCTGTTGCTCTGGGATCCATGTTTGATGGGATCGCGAATGCGTCACCCAAAGCATGCGGACCTGCTGTCGGTGAACCCCCATCTCGATGTCTCCGGCGCCAAACTCTTCATTCTGGCTGTCACTGCTGTGGAGCAGAGCCCATGCTAACGGGAATGTGACCGCAATCCCACTGCCGCCAGCCACGAGAATGGCACATCCCGAGGCGCGTAGCATGTCTAGGGCGTGTGTCGAGCCGTATGGGCCGTCCAAAATGATCGGCACGCGCGGCTGCGTTTCTGCGTAACGGAGAAGCTCGGCAGTGAATCCATTATGCGCGCGAACTAACAGGCTCAGCCACGCATGTGCTGGTGTGGTAGTCAACTCGGGAGCAGCTGACGCAATTGTAAACGGGTGGGTCTGGAGGTCGAACGAGCGGCCCAGCGAGGGAATTGTGAGGAAAACGTGATCGGTAGGTTTCCAACCGTAAATCACCGACTGGCGTTGAAGAAAGGAAGGCGACCACCATCTTGACCGTGTCTCGGGCAGAGAAGGGATGTTCCAATCCGCGGAGACCAAAAAGGTCTCTCCGTCCTCGAGGATGCGGAGGTCCGCTGTGACGCTGGACCTCTTGAGCCAGAAGCGCCAGACAAACCGGTCGACGAGAAAGATGCTGGATGACAACAACACATACGGTCGGCTGGTGGGAAAGTGGAGGTACAGAAAGGCAAGAGCAGCCGCTTGTAGGAAGGCGTGCGTGGCCAGGAAGAGCTCGTACCACCGCTGACGGAAGCTCCCCAAAGACGTGAAATACAGCAACTCATACGAAGCAAAAGCGCCCATACCAAACAAGATGACCGGATGCCCCCAATACCCGCGAGGTGTTGTGAGGGCCTTGATCCAGTCTGCCGCGATGACGTATTGCCATACAACCATACTCGAGAAGTGAATTAGAGCCTCGAGGCACATTAATTCCCCGACTCTGCGATGAAAGATGTTGGCAGCCTCATAAGAGTAGCCGGTGAGCCATCGGAGCGGTTGGTTCTTGGCACTTAGGAGATACAGCAGTGGTAGATTCACGACGAAGACAAGCCCAGCTCGGTCGGCGAAGACGAAGAAGAAATCCCAATGCATTGGAAGACGAAAGAAGTGAAAGAAAACATTGAGGGCGACCCAGGCAGTGACAAAAACCGACGTCCCGTTCGAGGGCAGGGTCCGGTTGACCAGCGGTAGTGGTGGTGGTTGGCGCGCAAGCCAGGCTGAAATGGCTGATGCGACGCGCGACCTGGCGGCTCTGAGTGTTGGCTTTCCCTCGAGCAGCGGCAAACGCTCCATATCGAGAGACTTTGTGGCATTAGGAGGCGTGAGAGTACCTTGAATGGTACTGCTGGAAGACGATGATGCCGGTTCTTCCGCATCTGCGCTGGTCGGCTGACATTGTGTGCACCAGCGCTTCCATTTCCAAAGGTCGTTCCGCTTCTGTCGCCAGTGCAAGGCCGTAACGGCCAGGATCAGGATGAGAATGACCAGGTTGTATGAAGCAGCAACCTTGCGGGCCTCCAGTATCGCGAGGATAAGCTGTCGAATGTACTTGAGCTTCTCCGGGTCATCCAGAAATTCGCGGTCACCGTCGTCAGTGGCGTAACTGCCAGTGATGGGCGGCGGTAAGCAAGCGGAGCGGAGAAATGACGGCAGGGTGAGAAGGTCCGAGGTTTCCCCCACCCAGGCGCAACCTCGTGCAACAGCAGCCATTGCTCCCTTGATCGCGCAGGAAGGCGAAGATGCCCAACTGCGCAGATTTTGGGTTGAGGGCAGCACTTATGCCTGGAGGTCTTTGGCTGGGCGAGGGCGGAAGCGCAGGGAGCTGAGTGACGACAAGGTCAGGCGCGTGCAGGGGTCCTGATGATGCGATCCTCTGCTAGTCTTATCAGATGATCTGATAAGCCGATAACGGAGACCCAAGCTCCTGGGCAACCGTCGATCACCTGTCATCAAACCCATGTCATGTTTACAAAGGTCTCCACATCCTTTACTCGATCTTGGTAAAATCGAAGACACATCATGCTGCGTGTTGCTGGAGAATGAATTTAGGATCATAATATCCAGTGCGATTGACTGCAAGATACCTACCTACAAGACGACAAGCCAACCTTGATCCGACACTGGACCTGCAACGCCTGAATCCGAGCTACTAAAACGATAGAACAAACCTCCGCCTTTCACACAAAAAGCCATCTACTACTACATATAATGGTACATGGACACCCCCGTCCTTTGGACTCTCGCATGCTCTTGCTACTTCTTCGCGCCCGATTTGCCCCCACTCCTCGACCCCTTCCCCTTTCCCTTCGCTCCGTCCTTCGACTTGTCCGCGCCATGCCTAGAAGTGTAGTCGCGAGGACTCACGGGATTCCATGGGCCGTCAAAGCTGCTCTCGCCAAGCCATCGGTCGACGGAAGAGCACTGGCCAGAGGATGAGTAGTAGTAGGGATCACTGGCCCCAGTTTGTGAGTTGCCGGTGTTGTTTCCGCTCATGATGCTGGCTGATGATTCGATGCTGGTGTGGGTGCGTTGAGGTTGGATGAGAGGGCTTCGGGAGTTTGATTCCTTGTCAGTTATCCAAGTGGAATTGGAGGAATTTGACTTCTGGAGAATCTCTGAATCGAGAGAGGTGTGAAGTTTGAATTGCAGACTGGACTTTTGATTTGTATGTGCTCCGGAGACTGGGGAGAATGGTGGGCTTGGGGAGAAGCTGGAGGTACCGGACATTGATGCGGTGTCTTCCATCAACGCGAAGCCAGAGGCATACTTATAGACACCCGAACTGACTTAGTGAGAGTGTGCCCATACCCGTATGGAACCAGTATGGAACATGAACGCACCTATTCCCCATCTATCACCCACCCAAGCAGCCGCGAAGTGAGAGGAGAGTCATAATTAGACACAAACAAAACATCTTCCGAACTGAACGAACACACATCCCGTGCAGTGACCTGCAACAATCCCACACCCATCTACCTCCGTATAGGCAATCCAGTGCTGAAATAGCATGCTAGGCCTCCCGGTCTCAGGTGTCTCCAGCTCGAAGCCAATTGAATAGCAGCTGGCACGGTCCCTACCACCCTACCGCATCCTTCACCTCACACGCTAGTTAATTACCGTGACATCTATTTTCAGTCACAGACTTGGCTGCGTCTGGCAAGTGTGTAGGTAGTGTGCGTTGAGGGTCTGCTTCAGGTAGGTACCAAAAGGCAATCCGTAGGTACCTGACCTGGAGGTAGGCGCATGAGCTGGTGCGCGCCCCGTCTAGGGCCGACACCTCACTGACGTGCAAGGCGTCCGCCGTAGGCCTAGCAAGGCTGGGGACTCGGACCTGCAACTCCCACCGTATTCTGCCGAGGGCATGTTGGCGGCGTCAATCTGGTGCCACCTGGACACGTCGTTTCAGTTCGTTCGCAGACGTCGAGCAGCAGCAGCCCCCTGAAAAACGAGGCAAAAAGGGATGGAAACATCCCTAGCGCTTAGCGCAGCCACTCAGCGCTCATCCCCAACACCCTCGCGGCTGCCCAATCCCCAAAGCGGTCAGCAAATTGCTCGGCGACGCAAGGGCCTTTTTGCATCTCCCTGTCACATCAGGTGTCGGGCAGTTCGCTGCCGCACGCAATCGTGTCAATCTGGACTTGCCCACAGGGATCTACACTACCACGCGGGAAACGCGAAAGAATACGAGCTGGTTAAAGATAGCAAGCCCTGGGACGTGTTTCAAACACAGCATGTTGCCTTGCAAGGAAAAACACGTGGGGGGGGGAGAGGGCCGTGTTCAGCTCATGTTTCTCCTCAGGCACCCCAGGCACACTTGACACAAAAATAGCATCCATGTCATCATTTGCTTGCGATTCCGTCCATTTCGCCAGGTTCGCTGTCCCCAAAAGGAACCAAGTGCGGCTCAGGATACGGCAAGCTGATTACAGTATTGAATGAACCCTAGCCCTTCCACCGTGCTTTTCCATCCTTGTTGACATGACCAGACGAAATGAGACTGGCCTTCATAATCGAGCGCCATCCATTTCCAAAACAAGAAAAAAGCTCCCCACGATTTCCATGGGCGTCATGACAGTGAACATACTCCCCATTTGCACCGCCGACCAAGAGGTGTGCCAGAATAACAAGTCTGCCAACCTTCCTCAGATAGGTAGGCCCTCGTCTTTCCTGAGTGCCAAATGTACCTATATAAGCCCCAATGGCAACCGCCATCACAGAAAAGCCCCGAGGTCCGATTTCCACCCAACCGCTCCGTTCTATATACATACATTATGAGCCTATGAGACATGGCGCCTTCGAGAAATTCGGAAGCCGTTCGAAAGATTCTCCAAGACATTCGCAAAACATCGCTTTGCTGCCAGTGATATTGGTGGCGGGGAATAATACGATTAGTAAAGGACAGGAAACGGCCACATATCCATGCAAGCCAGAGCCCAAAGCGATAAAAAGGAAACCGAAGAAAACGCGCGCCGAGGGGCCGAAGACCTTGCCTCTGTGATCGCCACCTCTCGTGATGGCAACGAAGTGCGTAGTGGTGGAATAACTGCTGTCGAAAAAAGCGGGGAAACCATGGCCCCCTCCCTCTATTTGACGCCTCATCAATGTCCGTCCCGTTCCGCGTTTCGCTACCGAGTGAAAAATACAACCCTCCCTTCCTTCCCCCCGGAACCGTAACCCCGCTCTCACTACCGGGAACTGGGAAGGTGCAACGACGGTGGTGGCTGTTCCTCCTTCTCATCATCACCCGCCTGGCGGTGGAGGGCTACTGAGGTCCATGTTGGTATCCCATCCTTCTATGGAGAACGTCGCCTCGTCAACAACCGTCGTCGAGAATGAGCTCCAATCCTCAAACAGGTTCTCTGATATCGCCGGGACGGACAGCTGGGTGGGATGGGCGGGATGACCGGTTTGTTGGTGATGCTGGGTTAATTGCGCGTGGTGTGCCTGCATGTGATTGCCGACAAAGAAGGGGTGGTCGGGTTCCGGCGCCTCCATAATTGTTTGCGGGAATGTTGAGATGAAAGGGTTGTTGTGGAGTCGATGTTGTTTTTGCTGGTCTAGGGATAGATGCTGCTGTTGTTGATGTTGGTGCTGTTGTCGTTGATGTTGATGCTGCTGCTGCTGGTGTTGCTGGTGCTGCTGTCGTTGCGGCTCTGACTGTGTATGGAGCATATGAGCGCTCGGGAAGGCGGATGATAGGGAAGCCATGGCTCTCTGCTTTATGAGAGAGTGAGTGTCGTATTGCGTGGTGAGACCGGTGGCAGCATGGGGTGCCGACATGTGCTTCGATGAAGTTGATGTTGGGACTGACTTGGCAGCTGCTGACTTTGGCGGCTCGGAGACCCTCCGCGAGACCGGGGTACCTGGTAGCTCGCTTATCACGGTTGGCGCTGTCGCTCTTGGTCGGACATTCGCGCTAGACAAGGCCAGATTTGCCAGAAAGCGCGGGTCATCGGAGCTCTCGTTGAAGAACTCGAGGAGGTCTTGGAGCTTCCCCGGGCTCTCTCCTTCCAGGAACCCTTGGGCGTGACCGGTCAACTTGACGTCCCACTCAAGCACAGGCTGTTGATCGCGTGGGAGGTGGCCGTAGAGTGACGGGTAGAGCTCCTTCCAGGCATTGGTGATGTAGGGCTGGTGCAGCAGCCCGTAGATGACGAGCGAGTGGTTCCAGTGCGACTTGTTGCAGCCGTCTTCGTAGTGGCGGGCGACATGGTCGAAGTAGCGATCGCGGCTGGCGAGGAAGCCTCCGCAGAAGCCGCACGCCCAGGCCTGCTTGCGTTGCGTGTACTGGACGACGCGCTCGGCGTGCGGACATGTCGTGCAGCCGTGTGCGTTCTTGTGGTGCTGGTTGAACGTGTTGGCTCCCCAGAAGATGCGATTGCAGTTCGGGCATGGGTAGCGCTTGTACCGCTCGTGGAACTCGTCCTCGTGCCTCTTCCAGTCGAACTTGCGCTGGAACGCGACGTCACAAAATGTGCACCAATAAGCACCCTGAGGTTTCGAGGTGCCCCGATTGCTGCTTTTGGTGGACGATGCAGAGCTTTGCGGCTGCTGCTGCTGCTGTTGTATTGGCTGTTGTTGTTGATGCCGTTGCTGCGTAGGCGGAGGTGGAGGCGGGAATGGGGCCATGTCAGGCGCAGATTGCGCCGAGACGGAGCTGAGTGATGTTGACGTGGAGAGGACACTTGCTCTCCCCGACGAGCGCGAGCTAGTGGTTGACACGGACAGACGAGCGTTGAAGGCAGCGACAGGCTGATGTTGATGCTGTTGATGGTGTTGCTGCTGCTGTTGTTGCTGCTGTTGCTGTTGCTGTTGCTGTTGCTGCTGCTGTTGCTGTTGCTGTTGCTGTTGGTGCTGGTGCAGTTGCAATTGCAGTTGCTGTTGGTGCTGATGCTGCTGACCGCCCTGCGTGAAGCCTGTCGTGTCCATGGCCATGGTGTTCGAGTCTCCCGGCGGCGCGAGGTCAATTGGGGATCCGGGTGGTTTGATCATCGGTATCATCCCATTTGCGCCGTCGCTGGGCCCATAATTCTCGAGAAGGGCGCGCAGCAATGCCTCGCGCGAGAGTCCGCATTCAGTGAGCGCCTGCACATGAAGCCTGGCTGCCGCTAGGCTGTCGGCCGGCGGACTGCGGAACGGATCCATGGGGCAGCGGCCGGTGGTTGCGCGATCTGCTGATGGCGATGCGGACGCGGATGTGGATCACAGAAAAGGTCTGGTGTCGTCTCGCCCGGACAGCATTCTCATGATCGCCAACCGTAGCCAATTGGACGTCTAGCAGCGGCCGGAAAGAGGGTGGTCAGGTTAATGCGCGCCTGGCCTCGTAATGCGGGAGCGAGTCGAGGATATACCCTCTGTTGCGGTGTAGTGCCGTCTGGCACAGGCAGGTAGCTTCTGCAAGGCCCAGCACCCGACAGGGGAGGGGGGCTGGGGGGGTCAGGGAGCCTGGGAGGGCCTGGGGACAGAACAGACCAGCGCAATTGCGGATCTGGGCGCGCCGAAAAACCGGGAGAGCGACAGCGCACAGCACGAGACTCGAGACGAGCGAGGATGGGAGCACGGAGGAGGGAGAGAACTCGGGCGACAGGAGAGACGAGACGATGGCCGTGCCCGGAGGTGATCTTCGATCAAACAGCGAGCGACGGTCGCTCTTGCAGTCGAAGCATTGGGCAGATCGTAGGGCGGACGTGGAGATATGGGCGGGAGGTCCCCGACGACAGACACGTCTGTCTTCTCATTGGGCGAGGGTAGACACCTGAAACAATCCAGGGGCATCACCACATCAAGACTGCTGTGGTTTGGATGTTTCGAAACACTCGGACTGCAGGTGGCGCCCAATCAGGGCGCCCCGACGCGCTTTCTGCTGTTTCTCGTTGACGAACCGCCCATGACCCCGGTCGCTGCCAAACGAACGCAGCGGGAAAGTGTCGGGATACTCCCAGCAATCCTGTCAGCACGATGCACCTCGTTGCTTGTCGCCTGCCACTTTGTGCTGGGATGCGGAGAATGACCTTAGTATCAATCAGCAGCGAGGTGCCATTGCGCTTTGTCTCAGAACGCCGATTTGTCGCATCTCAGCCTCACTCGATGACGGCAGTGCCAAGGCTGACTGACGGGCAACCCATGGAGAGCGACTTCGTTCGGACCAGGCAGGACAGGGCAAAAAAAGCCAGAAATCAACAACCAACCCAAACACATGCTTTTCTGTTGCCTAAGTATGCTCCAGTGGGTATCAAGATAAAGAGAGAAAAGCAAACAGCCCCAACCCAGACCTGCCAGCTGTGATGCGCCGCGTCTAGCCACTCGCACAAATGTCCGCCCAATATCGACACATGGAGAACCCAACAAAAGTCGTGCCCAACCTGTTCTTCAGGCACATAGATATGGCTACATGCGCAAGAAATGATAACCCCCACTATGCTTATCAACCTCGTCTTCAGGCATTGTTACGAGAGATCGAGGGCCTTCGGTAGGTGTCTTGTTTGCTGGCTGGGTCTGCCTTCAGTTCAAAGCATTTCGAAGCCAGCTTTCTCGAGCTCCTCTCCAGTCGGGAGCATCGGCCGACCTTGCATTGGAAAGGGCCAGAACAATGGATTTTCCATCGCTGATGCCGTCTCCTCAACGTGGTCATCTCGAGCGCCGGCCCGTTGCACTGAATTGCGTCCAGGCTTCATGCCTTCGCCCCAGGCACAGTTGAAATCGGATTCCCCGACATTGGGGGAGAAGAAGTTCAAACTACTCGTGACGGGCCGTGTGGATTGGTCAAAATCAGACCTGCTGTGACGCAGTTGCGTTTCTTCCTCGGTCGGCGAGATATCGACCTCAATGTTCCACTTCTTGGCGAGGAAGCGCAGAATATTGAGTGCCTGTTCTGCGAAGAAGTGGCATGGCGCCATTTCTGTCAAGTCCGCGATGCCGCGCGTAATCGCCTCGACAACACGGGGGCCAATCTTGGCTGATCTGGTCGGCGGTTGCGATGGTTGCCCGCTTTGTGCCGACTCACTTTCTCCCGCAGGTTGCTGCTCCGAAAACGTCGCCCCTATGGCGAGGTGCATGATCGACGACGTCAACACGAAGTATGGCACAAAGGATGGTGTGCGCCGCAGAGTGTAGAGCTGGGAATAAGAGCGCAGCAGGCCAGAGATCGCATCGGCGGCCTGCGAGCAGACATCGCGCGGAGATATACTCGAGCCGATGATTCGAAGCTTGATCAAAGGTCGAAATAAGAGAAGGATGGCAAAGTGGTAGTACATGCTGTATCGAAGTTAGGGGCCACTTGTAAGTGATGATAGTTCCAAATACCAGGAGACTTACTGTGCGAACAATACGGCGGGGGTAAAATTGTGGCCCAACCGCAATACCTCGGGAATCCTGTCGTACCAGTTGAGGTATTGGGTATAAATGCTCAGAAGATCCCTACTCGTGAGAGGTCTGCCGGGTGAGTGTAGAATGTATAAAGACTGGTGTACTAGCTCGCTGAGCTCACAGAAGCATTTGTAAACGGATCTAACGTTTGAAGGTTGCTCGCACGATCCTTGGTGGGGCGCTCCTTCAGATTGACTTTGCCTTCCCTCGAGGGCGGAGGCGAGACGTGAGATCCCCTTACCGTCATCTGTGTAGGGAATCCATAGGGATGCCTCAATGTCGTCGATAATGGCTGGTTTGGGTGGCAGCTGAGGGAAGCAGGAGCACTGAGGGAGGGAGCCGGTTGCCAACGACCACGCACTGATTTGTTTGTTAGCGGAAAGTGCGCATTTGTGCGTCCAGGACACACCACGAGGGGACCAAAAATGAACAGAGGGGTGGATCTGGTTCGTACTGGTCAAGAGCAAATGCGCCCCAAAATGTAGCGGCCTGCACCGCCGTTTCGTCATCATCGTGTCCATCGCCTTCCAGCTGGTGCAATCCCATCTCGATAGCCAGACGGATGCTCTGTCCTGCATAATACCAGCTTTCAGAGTCCCGCCCACAGCTTGCTTCCCTTATCGACATAATGCCTAAGGCCTGGATGGTGGTAAGCGTGTGATGATCCTGCTCCTGGTAGAATAAACGTTGGCACTCCTTGAAAAAATGATCGCCTGACGTGTGTGGGTCGTTTGGGTTGGCTCGAGTGGTCGGCTTGCTTGAGAATCGGCAACCTAGAGCGAGGAGGGCGTTTACTAGAATCGATGAGCAAAATCGCGGCCGCCCGTCGGTGAAGTCTTTGAGAAAATGCTCCTTGCTCAACGAAGCAAAGGTCGGGTACTCCCAGCAGAAATAAAGGGCAAGCAGATGCTGTACAAGCCCCCCATCAGAGGTTATCGTCGTCCATGTTTCCGGCGGAACCCGCATTTCCGGGAGCTCGGGGCTTAGAACCTGCGTTTGACTACGGAACCGCTGGCTCTCCTCCTGGCCTTCGATCCATGATCCAACTCGGGACTGGCCACCTCGCACGGTTTCCGAACCCCAAGTTATGTCTGGGTGCGAGCCACTTCTCGTCGTGGTATGGCTCTTGGATGAGAAAGGACCGCCGGCCCACGGACTTTGGGGTTGTTGGCTGGCAACCGGACTGGTGGGACCGGGTCCGGATCCGGGTCCGGGCCCGGGCCCCTGAGCCACTGACGCATAGGGCCCGGGGCCACCGGCGGCGAAACCAACGGTATTGGGCGTCTTCCCACCGGCTCCGCTCGACCCCCCCAGTGACGGAACGGCGACCCCAAGCCACTGTGATATAGTTTCGACGCTCTGGCCACCACGTAACCGATTCAAGACCTCCTCCCATAGCTCGGGGCGCGCTAGAGCGGTGAGGACTTGATCGCTGCTTCGTTGTTGGCGGCGAAGCTGATCGATCTCATTTCGTAGTGTTTCTTTTGACTGGCGGACAGGGATTTCGTAGACACAGTCGACATCTTTTTGCGCACTGCACCTCGAACATGGTCTTGAGCCGTCGCACTGGATACAAGCTTCCATGTCAGCGACGTTTTCTTATTTTCTATCTTGTTTTCCCCGTCGCTCCACAACATAAGTCTCCATGTAGAATTCTGTTTCGGTAGGATGGAGGCTGTTTTTGTGTCTCTGGGTAGGAACAGGGCGAGGTGACAAACCTTGGCGCGTTTCTTGCGGCATTCGGTACACGCGTTTGGTGTCACAACGCCCAGGCCCCTTCGTCTTTTTGACACTCCCTGCGAAGCTATGCTCGAGGGTGACGGGCCAGGGGCAGTAGCGGAAAGCTTCCCTCCCACTCCAGACGAGGCCGGCGGCGCGGACGGCGATCGGGGGGGAACACTCCGGGCCCCGCCGGGCGAGTCTTCATCCATGGGGTCCATCGGCGGGATAACTAGGCCTCGGCCATAGCGAAGCCGCGCAATCCAGTGTTGGCGACAGCGGCGCAAGGCACGGCGGGTTTGGCGGGCGTTGAATGGCCTCCGCGGTCAGCGAGTAGGCTGGCAGTCAGACATTTGAGTCGAGTCGAGGCTGGATGCCAGAGCGGGACAGGTGATACGCGAACGGGACTAAAATTAGGAGTAACGGCCTGGACTGCGGTCCAAGAGGTGGAAGGGCAGGTGTGAAGGGAGCCCTGGTATGGTGGAATTGTGGGGCAGGGTCCTTAATAACCATCGAAAACATCCAACATCAGAGATCGAGCCGACGAAAGATCAAAAATGAACAGAAACGTGTATGCGAGAGAAACCCGAGAGGACGTCTTGTGGTTCGTTGGCAGGCAGTGAATGGAAGTCGCGCAAGCGGTACCTACCGACCTAGCCTTCCATCCCAAACCAAATTCCAACAACCCGGGTTCAATAATAGGTGGTCTAAATGCTAGGCCTTGCTGTTGTGCAATACACGAGGGCGACGGGGCAATTAGGCCATTGACGGGTCTAGTTCTCTGAACGATAGATTTAGGTGACCGGGGACATTGTCAACAAATGGGAACGCAATTCTCAAAATGCCATCTTGAGACAGTCGACGCCAATGCCGGCGCGGCGACGGATAGAGAGCGTGCCGACTGGGGGGAAGACCTTGCAGTGCAGAGTGCAGAGTGGGGCACTGGAGCTGAGTGGCGGGACTTCACCCACCTCAAAGCTTAGGTGGTGGGCGTGCAGCTTGCAGCTGGAAGAACCCAACTGGTTCAGCTTGAATCGCCTCTTTTGCTGCCGCATTTACCCTGGCCCCTCCCCTCTATTGTCGGGTTTACTCAAGGAAACAAGCCAAGAGTAGATATGTACTTTTGGATGCCGAATGGCATAGATCAGCAGTAGTTTTATGAATAATATGGACAAGGCTGTCCTTGATCCGAGTTGCGGGAGCGAAGCCTGGGATACTGTTATGTTAAACTTGGAGGTCAGCAGCCCATACCCCTGCTCGTAAACCACAGCAGAGTTGGCAAATGTTGGCACGCGGTGGTTAGGCTGCATGAGAGCATCGATCGGTGATTCGGTCTCCTAACAGGGTCCCGTCGATGGCGTGGAGGCCGGCTTGAAGTATCCATCGACCCGCGACTTGGTTTCTGTACAAATTCGGGAACATCCCACCGTGTCATGCCGCCGCGCCGCCATGTTGCCTTGATTGGACTTGTCCGGACTTGCCCATGGGTGGTACGGATAAAGAGTCAGAGCAAACGTTCGCCGTCTGTTCGCCGTCTGTTGCGCTAGTCGCGGGACATGCGCGTTCGAAATTTTGAAGATGTAATAAGACATTTTGTGAGGTTTTTAGTACATTGATACCCTTCTCAGCCCCAAACGCCAATCCAACCAAAAACAATGCAGTTTTCGCTGGCTCAAGCGCACCAGGGATTAAACACCCTGTCCAATCATTTCGCCTTTTTTGTACAACAAAGCGTCCCATCCAACCTTCTCACAAGCTCAGTACCCCTTGCTGGGGCTCCGTGATGCCTTTGTCGGGCTGCGGCCTCGTTCCCCCTTACTTGGACTCCGTCTTGCCGATGGTGTTTGTGGTGGCATGATAGCCTTAACTTCGGGCGAGTTTTCGGTATCAGTTGCGTCGTCCATGACGAGGTTCCGTCGAAGACGCCGAGGAGTTTCGCTTATAGGAGCCCAGATATACGCCTGTCGTGAATTGTGTTGTGCAGCTCCAAGCAGGGGAGGCGCTGCTGGCTGCGAGGCCAGGGGCGGGGCAGCATGGGAGAGTGTCGATTCACGAAGAGAACCAAAGCAGACGTTGGTTCCAATAATGGCGACGAGGATCATGGATAGGAGAAATCCCTTTAACGGTGTGTTAGCCCTGCAGTCAAGTTACAAGTAGATGCTGTGCTTACCCAAGTCTTCAGGCTCATCACATCGGTGAACTCATTGAGAACATTGCCAATGTTCCTGACCGTCAGCTGAACCTTCATCACAGCTAAGGGATCTTGGTTCATGCATATCTCCCATTCATTGCATGGGATTTCCAGGGCTGGCGCGCGGCTCGCCTTAGGGGCGCATTGGTTCTTGACGTAGTGGTCGGCGCAGAGTGACATCTTGCTAAGAAGATCTGCTCTCGCCTTCTCAGTCTCGCTGGCAAGATCGGCTCGGACCTGAAGAAACATGTAGACCATGCCAATGATTACAAGGCTCATCAAGACGAGGTTGACGCCAAGCTGAAGCCATTTGGACAAGATGGCCGGAGCACTTGGGTGGTCACTAACCGCCGCAAGGAAGCTGCTGAGCCAACCTTTCGGCTTCACGGTCTTCTTTGGCTCCGCCCCATCTTCCCAGTCGCTGTCTGAGTCGTCCGAGGCATGCTGTAGCCGAGATCTAACGCTGCCCACATCACGGTCCCCAGGCAGACGCTTCCGTTTCCTCACTTTGTCCCGGTTCCCCCGAGGAACATCCCCCTTTCCAGGCGTGCGGCTTCGTAGCGTTCCTTTGTTGAACAGAGCCCTCTCGGCAGTGTGAGGGGTGATGGTCATTCTTCCGAAGTCATGGTCCCGATCCGCATCAGGCGTGTCCACGGTAACTTCCGAAGTGTCTGTCATTGCTGGGCTTGACTCGGCACCTGAATATTCGGAGAAAGCGAGCTCATCTATTCGTTTTTGAGGTGTTGTAAATGCCGGATTTCGGAACTGCGGTGCTGATGGCTTGTTCGGTATCGTAGGGTTGAAAAGAAAGCGTGGTGGTTGTGGGCCATGTTGGGATTTAAGTGGTGAGCTTCTGGGACCGGTATCAGCACCGAATAAGTTTGTGCCGCCGGCGCCGAATCTTTGTGGCTGCGGGGGGTTGAAGAAGCCTATCGTCTGGTTAGCAGTGGGCGCCGGGGAGTAGTCAGGGTTGGCGCAGAATAGGAGTTGCATCTCCAGCTTCGCATGCATCTTCAGTTGTCGCCTGCGCACGGAGGGACCACATAAGGAGGCAGTTACGAGCCTCTCTTCCTCCAAGCTATCCCAAAGATAACGTACCTCTTGGCTTGTTGGCGGTCCTCGAGACGAATGGGCTCGAGAGGTCAACTGGTGGGTGGTTTTCGTATTCCCAGTCCATAGGACCTTCAAAGCCGCGTCGGTCCATTCGTGATTGTATATGCGCTTTCAACTGCGCCGGAGGGGGTTCGTGAAGGCGTGAACTCTTCGGACTGATTACGCCTGAAGGAGGGTATGTGTGTGGGCTGCCCGGGCATCAGCCAAGGAGAACAGCGTCGTCGGTGGCAACGGCTTCAAAAAGTAAACAGGACAATCAAGCCATGCTGTAATGCGCAGGTGGGGCTATGGTGCACGGACCAGCCAAGGCGAATGTGCGGCTGGTTAGGCGCACGGACCAGAGCCAAGGTTCTTTGTGACACTGGAGGCGCGAAGTTCTTAATGGTTGAAAGAACGAAGCTTAACTACCTTCTGACTTCAAATCTCAGCACCATCGCTTTCTTCTCGCATCCCATCTCACCAGGCTATCGTGCGCGTTCGGGAATATTCTCGATCACCGGTCGCGAGCCATTCTCGACATCTTTGTCAACAATCCAACCACGACTGGTTGCATCACGGGGGCAATCACACACAGGTCGCCATGTCCGACGCCGGCTCTGGCTCGCCCGCGGTGGAGGAGACACGCAATCCAGATGACGATGTGCTGGAAGAAGTACTAGAGGATGCCGGCAACATGTCCGACAAGGACTCGGATCTCCTCTCCGAAATCGACGAAGACCAGTTTGAGGACGATTACGACCCTACCACGGAGGACAAGCCTCAGCACATTGACGAAAACGTGGCCAAGACCCTGAAGGCTGCGAAGAGGAAGCGCACAGACACAGATACCGCGAAGAAGCCCAAGGAGGGACGCCGACCGAAGAAGCGTGCCAGAGGCAACGACGACGTCGATGGCGGAGATGGTGACGAACGGGAGAACCGGCCGCGCAAAACACGATCAGATGGCGAGCAGCGACGTGCAGCTCGGAAAGAGGCGGCGGAGAAGCAAGAAGAGGAAAACCTCACACCAGAAGAGAGGAGACGACGAGCGCTTGATCGGGCTATTGACGACGCTATCAAGAACCCATCCAAGCGACGCCGGAAGAAGGATGAGATCGTACGTGGCCCTCAGCATCTACCCTACCCCTCAGTTTGCCACTAGTGTTGGTTCCTAACAAGATGTCCAGGACCTGGAGGAGGAAATTGACGAGCAGATTGCAGCGCTAAAGGTTCGATGGAGAAGGCTTGCGTGGCTGACAACGAGGCTCGCGAGAAAGGTCAACCTGCTATTCACAAGTTGAAGCTTCTCCCGCAAGTTACTGCGCTGCTGAATCGTACGGCGATCCAGGATTCAGTTCTCGACCCCGAGACCAACTTTCTACAGTCCGTCAAGTACTTCCTGGAGCCTCTCAATGACGGCAGCTTGCCGGCCTACAACATCCAGCGCGACATCTTTACCGCACTTGCCAAGTTACCGATCAATAAAGATTCGCTGCTCAGCAGTGGCATCGGTAAAGTCGTCCTTTTCTACACCAAGAGCAAACGGCCCGAGACAGGCATTAAGCGTATCGCTGAGCGCTTGATGGGAGAATGGAGCCGCCCTATCCTCAAGCGGACCGATGATTACAAGAAGCGTCATGTTGAGACCCGGGAGTTTGACTTTGCGTATGTTCAAAGCCCCCCGCCCCGTGTGTCGCTCGCCACTCCATGTACTGACTACATATTCCAGCGCTGCAAAGATTGCCCAGCGGCAAGAGGCGGCGGTAACTGGCTCCCAGATGACTCTGACACAGCGTCCGGCGGGCAAGACACAGCACGAGCTGGACCGCGAGCGTTTGCTGGCTCCAGAGCCTATCAACAGCAATCGGGCGCGACCTGCTGGTCTCCCGGCGAGCTATACCGTTGCTCCAAAAAGCACATTCGATCGTTCTTCTCAGCCCGATTTCAAACCCATCGGAGCTGCTGGGCTAGAGGCATTCCGGAAGATGACCCAGAAAGGCAAGAAGAGAGGTTAAGGCCGATCTTCTTCCTCAGCGTCACGCTCACGCACTTTTTTTCCCTAACATGACTTGTTCTGATGCATCGGCGCCTCATCAAGGCGGGGGAGTTTGTATTACGAGGAAATATGCACTTGGGATGGTATGGTTCATCAGCATATATATGAAAGCCGCATAGCTGAGTTGACAGTCCTCAAACCCGGCATGTTGCATGATTTTATCCCCCAAGCTGCATAACAGGTTTGGCTTGAGGTCGCATCCGGTTACCGTGAGGCGAGCCGCTTGATTTGCTTCATCAAGAATAGACAGGTAGCCAAAAGTACCCATCTGACTTGTCTCACATCCAGTATCTCGAATTGGGCAATTCGTTGCTTTATTGTCCACTTATTGTCCACCTCTCTTCATTAAGTTCATTGTAGTGCAGAGCGCGATGTCGCCAATCTGCTCTCTAGTCATGCAGGATGAGCTTTGTCGTGTGATAATAATGTAGCAGCGTAAGTGCGGCGTTGACAATGTAATGTGTAGGTAAGAAAAGAAAAAAGAAATATCTATCATTCCCTTCCTTTTACGTCTCGAAACATCCCGTATCGTCTGTAGCGTCGTCATTGACAAGAGAGAAGACAGAAAGACAAAATGAGAAGGAAACGAAGAAATCCCCAACTGAAGGGGTTCTGTTTTGTGCTCTCGGCAAGCTTCAAGACCAAGTGAAATCGCTATGTAAAAACCCATTCTTGCTTCCGGCCACAACCTCCCACCACTAGATCCTCTTCTCAGAAACAATGAAAAACAAATCGTGAGAGGACGAATTCTGTAGAATGTGCTCCTGTATGCAAGAATTCCTTGTCAGCGACAGCGACCCGGCTCAACCCTCCCCCTCCATGGGGCAAACACCAATGATGCCAGGAGATGCAGGGGAACAGAGATAATCGCTTTGACAAGTTGTAATAAACTGCTACTCGTAGCAGAGGCCACCGGCGAGAGGAGGCCCGATGGCCACTTTGATTCCACAGTTGGCGAACAAGCCGGCCGATAACCAACAATTGTTCCAAAGGCCCAATAGGCAACATCACGGTTGTGACCGGCGGGCTCGACATCTCCGCCGTTGCTGCCTCCCACAAGTTTCTCCGACATCTCAGGCCTGAGGGGGCATAAGAGACCCGCCCAACCAGAACTCAACCAGGGAAGAACCTATCGCTTCCTAACCTCACACGCCCAACCCTCTATTCCTTCCCCGCGACTCCCAACCTCAATCTTGTCGATCTTGACACCTTTCATCCCGGGTGTATCCTCGAGCCACAAGTGGCCCGCCATGCCTCCCGCGTTCGCCCGTTTCTCCGGCATTAGCTCCAGCATTGGGGTCAAAAAGTCCGCAATACGCTTTCCTTCCTCCTCTTTAAAGTGATACTTCTCCTTAAGCACGTCAGGGAGAGCCCAGTGTCGAAGCCTGTGAATGTTGCGGAGTTCTCCTTTCCTGTTAAAGATCTCTTGCGACCACTTGCCAGACAGACACAGTGACTTTGGAAAGGGGCCGAGGAGTTCGATGATCTGAGCAATGTGATCGTCGTCTTTCCCATACTTAGTGCCGGATTGTGGATCGAAAAGATAATCGCCAGTGATCAGCTCAAACACCTAGAAATACATGTTAGACGAGGAAGTTACACACAAAGACATCCCGAAGAGCTTACCATCGCCGCCATACTCCAAACATCCGTGCTAGCTCCCCACTTGGCGCCAAGAATTACCTCGGGAGATCGGTACTGGCGTGTTTGGATGTCATTTGTAAAATGATGGCCCACCCAGCACGCGTTGCCGAGGTCTGCTATCTTGACGCTGATGATTTCGAAGGCTTGCATATCGTCTGCCTTGCGCTTCTCGCCTAGAGTCGATGGTGTAGTTGACTTGTCAAGCGAGATGCCAGACACCTCTTTCGTGATGATATCAGCTGTTCTTTCCCGCTGCTTCTGTTTGTCATCGCCGTTCTCTCTATCCGGCCTAGGAGATGACTCCTTGGACTTGCTTCCTGCTATGAAATGTTAGCTAAAGAACAGGGATAGCTGGCTGTTCCCACTGGATGTGTCATTTACCGTCATGCAACATCTGGCCAAGGCTCGAATGTGAGCTTGCCGTCGGGAAGAGCGAAGCGTGGTTAAAGCTCGCGTTCAGGGGTGACGGCAGAGGCTGGCTCCCGGTGATCAGCGTCCTACGCCTACGTCGGCCATTCCTATTGTTTTCCTTGTCGCTCGTGTCGCTCTTAACCACCTTCTTGACAATTTGCTCAACGTCGCCGATCTCGATCAAAACATTCTCGGGCTTCAGGTCGGTGTGGATGATGCCACATTCGCGATGCAGATAGTCGAGACCCAGGAGAACTTGTTTGGTGATCTGCTTGACGAGCGGCATGGGAATCCCCCTGTGGTTCCACCTCTTGATCAAGCCCAGAAGATTCTCGCCAAGCACTTCGAAGACCATGCAGACATGGGTGCCATTCGGACCTTTATGTTCGAACGAATCGAGAAGACTGACGACATGCTTACGACCGGGGTGGTTCGGATTCGCTTGGACGATCTTGTTGAGAAGCTTGATCTCATCGATGGCCGTCTCCGTGTAGTGGGCGGCTGATCGCACAACCTTCAATGCCACATGCTTGCCGGTGTTGTTGTCTCTTGACAACCAAACAGTCGAGAAGTGGCCCCAGCCCAACTTTCGCACGACGGTATACTTCCCATCCTTAAACTTCTCGCCAATTGTGACCGGGTGATATCCTCCCTTGCAGTAATCCTCCGAGTCCTCCTCGTCAGCGGTGTTTTCGGCGGCATCTTCCGGCGAGGAAGACGAGGTCGGCGAATGCGCCATCGACGATGAGAGGTGGGCAGCCCTGTGGATGAATAGAGTAAGCTAATGAACTTCACGTCAATAAATTTATAGCAGAGAAGCCGAGCGCGCAGGCTCGGCGAGGTCTGACGCGACCGCAGACAAGAGTGGCGGGGCTTGATCGGGCTGGGGCGAGTTCGCCGTGCACGGTTAGGTGCCGCCGAACTTCCAACGGCAGGATTCAAAAACGAGAACAAAGCAAAAGCGGTGACCTTGTCTTGAGCAGCATTGTCTTCATCTTGGATTCAATCGCGCAAAGGCCAGCGCTGGCGGGGCAGGGGGGGGGGTCTGAAAATGGCGGGATTGACAGGTTCGAGTGACGACGACGAAATGGGCACTGGGGGGGAGGAGTCGGGGAAGGGGGTGGTGGTTTTGGGGGTGGTGCGACGCTGCAGATTGCTGCAGCTCACTGGAGCCACAACAAAACCCGTGGGCCGGGGAAAGCTGCTCCTTCACCGGGCACCTTGAATGTGCAAGCCAGGTAAGTAGCCCGCCTGGTCAAGAGATGCCCTGCTTGCACTTGCGGTCGACATCGATGGGCCGTGCTGTGATGTCGCAGCACCGCGCGCATGGACGCTACGCTTTCCCCTCCGTGATGCGCCTACCGCACCCCGCCACCTGTCCGGCGCCCGCCCAACCAGTATCTCGCGCAGAATCAAACCCAACATTCCATGTCTGAGATGGCATTTGTGCAGATTCCCTCGGGAATCGGGAGAGGAGCAGACAAAGGAGCCCAGTTCGCGACCATGCAGCAAGGGAAGAAGCACACTGCACCTACCCGCCGGGGCCCTCTGTCGTGATGATGGGCTTCAGACCTTCCTTCTTCCGCTTCTTATTCAGGGTGGAGTTGCCGTTCGGCGCCGATGCACCCATTCCGGTGGTCGGTTTTTGCGCCGCCGTGTCTTTTGCTTGCTGCGAGCCGTTCATTTTGTGGATACAAAAGTCGATAGATTGTGGAGGAGCAAAGTCGTCGATCGCTTGATGAAAGATTGCGCCCTTGGCGCAGTGGCGCAGAGGTCGTTGTCGGCGGCGATGAAGATGCGGGTGGGGCAAGCGAAGGTGATGCAACACGATAGCAAACCTGCCAGTGGGAGTAGGTCGAGCGAGATCTCTGTCATAGGGGTTCCGTTAGCCTCTTGGTGCGCAGGGCATTTGGATGAAGAGCACTCCAGGGAGGAATAAATGATTCGATGCTGGGTAAGCGAGTCGCGGGCAAGGGAGAAGCTCGAGTGGCCAAATCGCGAAGTTGCCAGAAAAACTGCCGTCTCCTGACTGGCCCCCTTCTCCGTGAAGGACGGACATCGACTGCGGAATCACGGTGGCGGGACCGCGCCAGCAGCTTCACGCCCGCCAGGCGGGCTCGCGGGTCGGGTGGGAAACTGACCTTGAGTATCACCACTATAAAATAGGTAGGGCTGTTGAGATGTTCGCAGTTGAAGCCGTCAGTTGCGCCTGTTGTTTGCTGCGACAGACTTTGGCAACTTGCGCGCACCGAGCCGGGATATTCCCAGGTCTTGACGAGAACGGTCGCTGGGTGAGGTGAGGGGCGAATGGCTGAGGGGGGCCGAGGAAGTTCCAGTTGAAGGACTGGGTCCCTCTCAAAATGCCTCCTTAAACACGAATCAAAGAGCTGAGGATGGAGATGCAACAAGTGTTTTGCTGTTTGCGCAGCCACGGCAGGGACGTCATAGAAGGGCGGCCAAGTGTTGCGCCCTGGTATTTTGCCGCTCGTCGAACGATCCAAGGAGGGGCGCTGCTGCAGAACGAGCGCAAGGGCTATAGCAACCCGCCTAGAGAGTATTCAATTAGGCGGTTCGACCCTGAGAGAGAGATGAGCAAGCAGTCGTCGATGTGGCATAGGTGATGGCAGCGATGTTGATAAGATCCAAAATAGCAATTGGGAAGGAGGAGAGTACAACTTGGATGTTTTGACAGAGTGTGGTTAAAGGGCCCAGCTTAGGAGGAATCTGGGAGGCTGACACTCAATAATCTTCGATAGCCGCCCGCGAGCTATGATGCACCAAGGAGAGCGATTAAACCGGCACGCCCCGGTGCTGCCTCTCCAAACCGAAACACGCCCAGGCTGGCCAATCCCCGTTTGGCACCCGAACGTCCCAGGGGCAGTTGACCGAGAAACGTGACAACGGGCAGCATTAACCTTCAGGCTCTGCCTTCAAGACGACCGTTCAGTCGGATTCCCCTCGTCCTGCCCGCATCGCTGATGGTGTCTGTCACCTCCGCCATCGGTGCACTGGCCTTGCCTTGGAAGCAATAACAGTCCACCCGATGCGACCATCTTCAAATCACATTCGGGTTACCGTGACTCCCCAGACATATACCCAATTGAAGCAAGAGACCCTGACAGTGCGCCATGACGATGATTTTTTATGGAAGGGATCCCGGCCAAGTCGGCGGCTCCTGCCCACCGCCTCATCAGACTTGAACTGACATTCCAGGTTTCCTATCCGATAGCACTGGTTCTCACCCCCGCTTGGCGGGAGAGTGTACCACAGGACTCGATACCTCGGTGCTGCAGCTGTGGAATGCATCTCGGAGCGCACTCCGACACCTCTCAGCAACGTGTTTGTGCGCCTTCATGACTTGCGCTGCTGAGCTAGGCGCTCAGTTTGACCTATCACAACCGAACTGCAGGTTCTTGTTCAGCGACATTCTCATGCCCAACAGCCGGGCGAGGAACATGGAGGATATTCCAGCTTCCGTTGAAGCGGGGCAGACGGGCCGCCACACCTTTGGTCGCACTTTAGCCCTGCGGTGCACGACCCCGCCTCGCATCGATCCTCGAATGCAAGTCATGGGTCTTGTTGGGCTTATCAAGGACAAGCTCCGTCAATGCCACCATCGTAGTCACTGTCATCTCTCGCAGACTGCACCGAATTCTCCCCCGCTATTAAATTATTAGAATTACATCTACCATTCACTGCTAGCTCTAGTCTTCCCAGCTCGCCCTCGGCCGCATATTTCGTACTTTTGGCTTCCGCAGCTCACAAACTCTAAACCAGCCCGCCACCAAGATCTCTCCTCCAGAACACATCCCCTAGACCAAGACGCCATAGTTGGTGAAAGCAACGTGTTGTGCCTTACGCAAGCAAAACCTGCTTCTCCTTCTGCAGCCCCTCGGCGACTTCAAGCGGGATCTTCAGTGTCTGGGCAACGATATCGGCAGGGGTAAGGGCGAGCCATTGCGTCAGAGGGATGTCTGCGACTCTGTCAGACTTGTAAATCTCGATCCAGACTAGGTCCTCCGTCTCGCTGGTGTTTTCGATATAGTGACCCGAGTTGTCGGGGAACGCGGCCGTGTCGCCCGGTCCGAAGTCGAATGTTCGAGCAAGATTGTTTCCGATGAAGACAGACGCTCGAGCATATCCCTAAAGCACAATATCAGCCACCAGTCTCCCTTGGTTCAAGGCCGGCCACAGCCCTGCTCATAACCCTAACCCTAACCATATCATACGGACCTTGTGAAAATAGAGCCATTCCTCGGCGTTAGGATGCCAATGAAGTTCCCTCAAGCCGCCGGGCTTGAGTCTGACGAAAGTCGCGGCAAGTGTTTTGCTTGCAGGGAAGTTTGTCGAGTCGATCTTGTAAAACACACCTCCCTTGCCCGGAACCGCCTCTGGTTCGTGCGAGAGGGTCCTGTACACGAACGAGGCATCCCCAGTAAGCTCGCCGGCTGAGCCGGCAGTCACACTCTTCGTGCTGACAGTGCCGTTGAAGATGTTGGGGTTCGGCTTGGGCACGTTATCGAACACAGACGGGTCAAGGCCGAAGTTCTTGGCGACCACGTCTCGAGGGGTGTGTGCGATCCAGTCATCGACGTTGAAGGTGGTACTGCAGCATCCATGGGTCAGCTCCGGGCTCGCACGAGGTAGCTGGGGGTGTTCTCACCCAATCTTGTCGAAGTCAGCCTCGTCAAATACCAAGAGGAATTCGTTTTCGTCATCGAGCCCCTGAACGGTATGGGCGACGCCTTTTGGGAAGTACCAAATGTCGCCATAGTTGAGCTTCTCCACTTGGTAGCGTCCGAACTCGTCGACGGCCGATACCAGGACTGATCCCGCATACACGAAGCCCCATTCTGCCTGTCATACGTGTCAGAAAGCCCATGCGTGTGCTGGCAGGATGGCAGAGATAGCTCATACCACACGGTGCCAGTGAAGCTCGCGGAGAGCCCCTTTGTCCAGGTGCTGCTGCGCCGCGGCGATATCATGGCTCTGCGGGAGATCCTGAATCACTTGCTCACGGAGCCAACCTCCCTTGAAAATTCTCGTCTTGGAGTCGGAGAAACGCCACTTCAGATTGGGGACCTGGTTCTGGAGTTAATACTTGGGACTGTACACCATTCCGGCCCACTCACGATTCCATTGTCGGTGGGTTGCTGGCCCAGGTTATCCGGGTTGTCCAGGTCGATTTGCTTGTTGGTGCCGCCTTCGAAAGGTTCTGGAGTTAGCCGCGGTCTCCAGATACCGGGTAGGGTAGGGGGTATAGTCACCGAGTATGGGCCCTCCTTTCCCATTGCCATCGATAGGCTGACCGTTCAAGAACTGGGGTCCGGTCGTGTCTCGCTTTGGCAAAGCAGCGCCGAAAACAGCTTGGGCTGCCACCAAGGCAGAGAGCTGGAACGAAGCCGAGATCCTCATAGTTACCGCCTCTGAGGAATCGAGTGACTAAGGAGGGGGTTCTTTGGCGGGCAGCTGAACGAAGAGCGGCTCAGTCTTCGATCATCAGAGCTGGGAGGGACCGAATGGGAACCCTGAGGGCTGGAGGCGGCACTTATATACACGATCCCGAGTGGGCAGATCGTGGACGATCGTCTCCTCTGCTCCATGACCTCTCATTCTGCCTAAGGTACACCAATATCCGGGGGGGGCACCAAATCTCCTGAATATCTGTGATGAGGGGGTCCATTGCCCGGCCAATGATACCATGCGCGTCGAGGGGTCGCCGACGCAGACCCAAAAAGGCCGGCAAAGACGGCGAAAGACCGTGTTGGCAACGCGATTTCCTCGAGCTGCTGATCAGTATTCGGGCCGCTCCGTGCAGAACGAGAACATCAGCTTGGCCGCATCCCGCGCTGGCTTGTCCACCGGATTGGCAGCTGTGCTTCAAAGGGGAACCTGTATAGCAGATCGGAACAACCAGCACATGTCGTGATCGTGGGGTGAATTGAGCTTGGCGCGACAAACAGGGGTTTTGAGGTCGGAAATCTGGGGAACCAGTCCCCCGAATTGCATATCCGTCTTCAACGCCTCGATAGGCGGCAGTGATCGTCGCGATCACGACATGCCAGGGTTTGTTTGCGATGACCAGCTTCGCCGAAACGTGCCTGGCGACTGCACCAAAATACTCCCACACGTTTTCCAAGGTGGAATTGAGATCGGCCAGAAAAGCTTGTCGTGAGCTGGTCTTTGCTTAGCTTCAGCCGCCGGGATCGAGCCAAGGGCGAAATCTCAGTCGCTTGAGCGGAACAGGGATGACCCAACTGCAAATACAGGCAAAATGCGAGCTTTAGCAGTCCCAAACCCGCTACAACCGCAGCACCCAAGTCTTATCACTTGCGTTGGGTAAGATCTGTGTTATAGCATCGTCCCCAACGCCACCTCCGTCATATTGTTCTGATGAGGTGACATTGAGATATAGTCACCTCTCATGCACAATAAGACGATGGAGGTGGTGAATGAAGAACACACAGATTGTCAGGAGGACGCCCACCGGCCAGCAACCGGATCACTTCTGCACCCCACACTTGATCCTGCACAACTTGCCCACGTTTTCAGGTGTCCTATTTCTCAATGTCGATCAGGAACCGCTGTCTCCTTAGCTCAATCACCAAAGCCGTCGAGGACGGACCGATTCGGCTGCAGATTCCCACTTGGGGTTGAACATTAGTATGGTAAGGGTCAAGATGAGTGCCGGGAACGTGATGAAATGGATTATATTAGCTGAAAAGACGGCTCCTACTCGGCTCTCATTGCCTCAGTGCTTGCGCGAAGGTCGTCCAGGAGACCGCAAATCGTCTCCTCAGTAACATACCTACATATATCTCAATAGTATTTCGGATCATCGTAAAATCAAGACTTGAGAGACTGAACGTCCCCAAAAACAACAAATCAATAACTTCCGGTTTGCGGGATGGGAATAATACCAATGGAGTCTCTCGGAGCTCCCTTGCCTGCACGTTGCCTGCCATTTGCGCGCTCATGATCCATCCTTGCGAGTTTGTCTAGCAACCATGGCACGTCTCTCCGAAATGCGTCGAGCGATTTCCTCTGCGGACCCTTGCTTGCCCTCGTTGACCGTATCTTTTGAAGCTCGTACCGCTTGAGACGTGCGATCTAGGCCCTGGGCCGCCCTCCAGGACATCTGCATTAAAGCTTCCTTAAGAGGGTCGTTTTCATCAACCGTGACGGCTGCTTGTTGAAACCAAACAAACATATCCTTGATGCATTCTCTCGCAGCCTCAAGCTCGGCGAGAAGGTCCTCTGGGCGAGATTTGGCAGACTGGGCTTGCGCTCCCTCGTCGTTCTGGCTGTGGCCGTTGGAGGCTGCTGGCTTGGGTGTCCGCAGAGCTTCCGGGAGCATAGGATGGTACTGGGCTGGGGGCGGCGAGCTTTCTGGGGTGATCTCTCTCGGTTGCTGTGCGCGGTCACTATTCTAAATATCAAAGGTTGATCAGCCATCTGCCTGTGGGGGCATGTGTGGGACGTTACGAGCTTACCACCGCGTCGCTGCTTTCATCAACGTCCATCCCGTTATGATCGACTGTCTCTTCCGACTCTTCCTCGGGCTCGGGCTCGGGCTGGCGACCTAACGCCGCGGGTGGGATGCCGGGCTTTCTGGCAATGAGCCCCAGCCGATGGTCTTCAGGGCGGGAGTTCCTAAAATGATGTAAGTTTGATAACTTTCTATTCCGTGGACCTTGGCATTGCTGCGGGAAACATTATCGCAGGGATATGAGAGAAATCAAGTTGCTTGAATTAAAGAAGGTGGGTAGATACTTACCAGAAGTGCATCTGCCAGCTTTCCACCATTCTTCGGTGTGCCCGGCGCCATTTTGTGAGTCGTTCACGGGTCTTCTCCGGTACCTGATATATCCTGTGATACACCGAAGCAAGACCTAAGAGCTCCTCCTTCGTAATGGAGACATCTTCTGGCGATTCCGTTTTGTATGAGAACTTGCATGTTACGCGTAGGACCGGAGGTTGCTCAGACACGGGTAGTCCAAGGCGGTAGGTGTAGCCACCGTGACGAACTTCTGTCGCGCCTTGCCTACGACGCGACATCTCGGCGGTGTGCTTTGCGAACTCGGGGACTGGTGAGGGAGAAAGGTAGAGAGAGACACGGCACCTATCTTGGGCCAGAAGTGTTGGCGAGCAAAAGGTACACCTGACACTTCTTGACTCGCAGCTCAACACATGATTGAGAAAGGGCGGAAGGCAGTGAAGACCAAGTGCTTAAATTGCAGAATTTGGTGCAAATATATGTATGCAAGAGAATGAGGAGAAGAAGGACAGGAAGGTAGATCGAGTCAGAGCTCAGGCTAGCAGCATGTGGCCAACGAGTCCGAGACAGTGAACGAAGATATTCAGCGGCGTGCTCCGTGGAAAGTTGCCATTCAGGATGACACTCTTGCCGTGGTTTCACACGATATCCAAGTTTGCTTGGTCGCTTGCGGCTGTTGTCAAGATAATCCGAAGCAGGTTGTTTGACTATCCAAGCTGGTTGGGAAGGCGCGAGTTTGAAATTGTCAGTAACTAGAACGCCCACTGACTTCCAATTTTCTTTGCAAAACTAGAAAAGAAAAAAAGCACTTCATACTACCTGCCCATTCTACCTGATTTTCTAGAGTTGGGCGAGGCGTTCTACACTTCTTACCACTGACTGCACGTCCTCGATGTCAGACCTTCACGATGAGGACACGGCAGTGCCAGCCAGCACTTCGAATTCCATCCGGTGCTAGCATTCGTACATGACGCACTTGCTCGCTTCTCCGTTTGCAGGTCGTGGTGTCAATGGCCCGCAGTTTCCCCGGGAGGCGGCTGGCGGGAGATTCATCAATTCATCGCATCAGCAACGAGCGACTCACATGATTTCTTTGATTGCATCTAGGCCTTTCTGTATAGAGGGGCCGGTTTTCGCCCCAATGATCCGGTCTTGGGTGGCATCAGGATAAGGCAAGGTCAGTTGGCGGCACGCCTGAGACGCAGCCTGTGTGTGCGCGTGATGACTCGACTGGACTCAGCTGCAAGGAAATGCAGACAGGCCAGCCTGCTCCAAACTCGCAGAGCCCGCCCTCGGTTCACGGGATTAGCGAAACGGGACGAATTCCAGAAGACACGGGTGGGAGGTGTGGCATCTTCCCCAGACCAAGCAAGACGGCTCGTCTGTGCAATATATTTTCTGGCACGTAACTCCTTTCTGGGTCCCTTCCTTTCCATTCGTTTTCATTGGCCAGAGGGAAAGCTGACCGGCAGTCTTCCGAGAGCTGTCGCTGTCCGTCATCTGCCACTGCTTCTCGAACAAGTCGAAGCATGGCCGCGTTACCGAGTAGATGAACTCCCCTTTGATTTCCCGCCCTCTCTCCACACGATGGCCAAGTTCATTCCCGGGCTCCGACTTGGCCCTAGTTCTGACGTCTCACGGCATATGGATGCGTACAATTCATCCGCTCCCTTGCTGTGCGAGTGTCGTACCCCCTGTCTTTCTCCATATCACCACATCTGGCTCACCAGACTCTACTACGTACCGAGCAGGCCTTTGGATCTGTACCATCCAGAAAGACGGTAGACCTCACTCGACGTACAAAACGCAAAGCATCTTCCTCACAGTCTCGGGGCGTCAGAGCACATCACAAAGGGCTGTCGACCTGCCCTCGCCAAGGCAAGGGTGGCGGAATCACCATAAACCGCAATGGATTTTGGGCCAGTTAAGACATTTCTAATTCATTTAGGACATGACGGAGCCTGGCAGTTACCCAGCCAGTGGCAGTTATTAGGAGGTAATATGCGGGGCCGATGCGGCGAGTGTTTACCCCCAGAATTTACCCCAGATTTGCCAGCGAAGGAATAGATGAGCCGAAACCTCCCGGACCAGTCGGCAGCATTGCTGCGGGCTTTCCACCGCGCTGGGAGCGCGCCCTGCCCGCACCTGCTGGTGCACGGGGCCCGTTTCACCATTTGCAAACCATTTACCGACTTTAGCGACGACTCCAGGAGGGATACCTGTTGTATGTCCATGCCTATTTTGAGGTGTGATCCGGCCGACCCCTGTCCGCACTTACAGCCTCTCGCAGCGTCCCAGTGGCCGGGGGGGCACGCATGAATGCCTCTTCCATTTGCCGGACCCTAACCATCACTTTTCGCCATCCCGAGAGTGGAGCCGTGCTGGGTGAGCGTTGTTTACACGCAAGGGTCTTAATACCACGTCAGTATATGGCCACTCCACTCGCCTCTGGTGGACAGATTGTCTGCGAGCATCGCAGCGGAGGCGGCATCCGGTCCACCGCGCCATGGTTGGAAGCCGATCTGGAATGGGGGGGGGGGTCTCAGTATAGAAGGAGGTTATAATGACCCGGTTCCCAACCCATCCTTTCTTGTGCCTCCCCAGTCCCGAGGAGACCACAGCACCCCAAGAGCCTCGCCCTGGATCATACCATGGCGCGCCTCTCTGTGTTCGCGCTGATTGCAGTGCCATGGCTCCTGCTGATGAGCCTGGTCAACGGCGATGCCGTCTCGGATCTCCAGAACAAAGGGCGCACTGCCATCGACGCCGCGTTGGCCAAGTCCAAGACATGCACCAAGGAGAAGCTCCAGGTCCGCAGGGAATGGTAAGTCTTACTTTCCCGCTTACTCCCCCCGCAGGAGACTTACTCACCTGCTTGATGACTTCAGGGGCGACCTCACAAAGGATCAGAGGAAGGCTTATATCACTGCCATGCTGTGCCTCATCGCCAAGCCGTCCAAGCTGGACTCATCCAAGTTCCCAGGCGCCAAGTCCAGATACGATGACTTCGTCGTTGTTCACATGAACCAAACTCTCACCATCCATGGCACAGTGCGTTCCGTCCTTCTCATTGCATAATGTGGCAACGCTGACCTCCAGTTTAGGGTAGCTTCCTGTCGTGGCACCGCTATTACACATGGGCGATGGAACGTGCTCTCAGAGAGGAGTGTGGATATAATGGGACCCAGCCGGTATGATTCACTCAGCCCTGCTACAAGTTTCCCTAGACGGCTTTTTCTAACATGATTCCGATCTTCAGTACTGGGATTGGGGACGCTGGGCCCAGGACCCGGAGAAGTCACCTATCTTTGACGGAAGCGACACAAGCATGAGCGGGAATGGCAAGAAGACCCAGCACAGAGGTACTACCTTTGCTCCTGCAGGTAACGGAGGAGGCTGCGTTGAAACTGGACCGTTCAAGAAGTAGGTGGCCGGCTGCCTTATAAACTCATGGAGCTTGATACTAACGACCGTGATCAGCATGGAAGTTCGCCTCGGCCCCTTGTCAGTGGCCGTTGACCCGGCGCCGGCACGAAACCCCCGCGCTGATGGGTACGGCAACAACCCGCGATGCTTGCGACGCGACATCTCGAACCAGCTGAGCAGCAAATATGGGCGCACCCAAGACATCGTGTCCCTAATCAACAACGCCCGCAATATTGCCAACTTCCAGGACAACATGCAGTCAGGCAACGGTGTGCACAACACCGGCCACTTCACCATCGCTGGAGACCCGGGTGGTGATTTCTATATTTCACCCAACGACCCGGCCTTCTGGCTTCATCATGGCATGATTGACCGCACCTGGTCCATCTGGCAGAGCCAGGACTTTGCCAACCGCCAGCAGGTCATTGCCGGCGGCACCTCCATGATGGGCTTTGGCAGCAGACTGCAGGCGCTCAGCGACCCGGTCGACCTTGGCGTCGTGGGGCCGAAGGCCTACAAGATCAGCGAGTTGGTCAGCACCGTTGAGGGTCCGTTCTGCTATGTGTATGAGTGATCGGTTCAGCATCATATGGGCCGTTTGGCTTCGTGTTCAGTGTCGTACGACAACCATATCATGGGGCTCTATGAAATCAGATACACTTTGCTCTCACCTTTTTTCTGCCATGACATCCCGTGACGTTTGTGGCCATGTCCCCACAATTTGACAGGCCCAATATATCCGGGTAAAATCAAAGTCTGCTGTGGTGCCCAAGATTGCGCCATGCATACATCGATGCGGCAAAATCTTCCTCCCCAGCTTTGCCAGTCAAGTCCCTAGTGTCGGGCTTTTCGTCAGGCAAGGCACTTAACCGAGCGTGCCGCTGACGCATACATTAATGTCCTCATGTGACTGCGGGAGTTAAGTCCTACTAGGTCAGTGTCACGGAACCGGGTCGCTTGTCAGATACAAGGAGTAGGCAGTAGTGGTTGCCGGTAACCGAAACCGTACCTAGCCCCTCACTGGTGTGTAGCACAAAACTGGAAGCTCGGTGCCGTGGAAAGTACTTAGGTACCAGGAGGTAGTAGATTATCAAAACCGTTGAGATATATCCTGTTTTCGAGGGCAGACCCGGATTCGCATAATAGCATAAAAGATATGTCCCTGGTGCGAGCAATTTCAGTTCATCCCATCTCTTAGGTATTTCATGGTTGAAAATACATTCGTAATCCATCGCAATGTGAGTCAAGAGAGGAATTTGAAGCAGCGAGCAGTGATTCACACTGCATCAGACTACCAGATTGGAGCTCTAGTCGACTCAGAGTTCCTCAAAAGAATTGTATTATCACTGGCAACCCCTTTTACACAAACACTACGATCCATATCCCAATGTCCAGATGAATGGCTCGCCAACTAATAGATGGAAATTATAGGTATTAACTTGCATTCACTGCGAAGGCTGGCAAAGCTACCCGGACGACACAACAAATGACATCCTCACCCGTCGCATGGATGGCATTGCGGTGGGAAACGAGCGAGTATATACGAAATACGCGCAATGGGCAGTATCGCGGTGACTACACTACCCTAGGGCAGTTGGTGAAGCTTACTAAAGTTAAGAAGGCGTGGGACACTGTCTTTCCTGGTGAGTACCTTACCTCATCTACACGTTGGAGTCTGTGTGTGAACGCCTATGACCGCCAGCTGAGGTTTTCATGTACTGACAGGGCACCACAGGCTGCCGGGTGATAGGCCAAGGCGCGAATTCAGCAGCAGGAAAGTTTATGACTTCCAATTGTTGCGGAGAAGTCCCTTTTAACCGCTGCAGGGCGTTCAACATCCCCAAAGCGAAATCCCAGGTCCGAATAATCTCCGGGGGCGCTACAGGGTGGTGGGAGGTCATGACGCTGGTCGAACACCCCGAATATGCTGACCAAGATGCGATAGGGTAGCTACTGCAGTGGGCAAGCATGGTTACCGATTTTAAGCGTGACGTTGTGATCGCGATGGTTGGGTCTGACGAGCTCGAAGTGGTGTACAAAACCCGGGGGTTCATGCGGCTTCGGTCTGTCGTGGTTCGAGACTATATCGACTCAAGCTATCAGGCACTGAGACTGTATGAGATGGAGAGGTCGACAGTGGTTTCGGGTTCTAGGGATTATAATGACCGCATCTTTCGGTTAGAGCAGCTGTCCGGTGCGGGGAGGATTTACGTTGCCTCTCTAGGATCGAGACAGCTGCTATCAGGTAGTCGTGGGACTTATCGGCTGCCCGCTCTAGACTTCATTTTAGCAACCACGTCCGGTGCCACTGGTTGCCGTTTTCAAAAACAGCCGATTTTGTCTTTTCCTGTGCTAATCCAAGTTGCTGCTCCACCATCTAGGTGGCCTTCTATATTTAATGCTATCGGTGACCCTGAAATCATCTTGGGCGATCGATTCTCAGATTACATCGGCGGAAAAGTGAGGCACGGTGAACGTCGCCGGCCCTCCGGTAAATGCCTCCGAGCCCATCTGGAAAACTGTTCATCCCACGAACATTGAATTAGTCAGGATACGGTGACGGAGAGAAGAGAATAAGCGTACCGATCAGGTTCTGGCTGCTGGCGGGGAACTTGTGGTTGGCCTGCAGGTAGTTGAAAAACTCTTTGACATCGCCGCTGAAGCTCCTGATGATCCCTCCCGACGGCGGGACAAAGCTGTAGACCTTCATCCTACCATTGAACCCAACCCACAGGTCCCATGTGCGGCCGGCAAGGGCGACGGAGCAGACAGGGGACCCGATGGGGCACACACCTCCGTATTTTCCCAACCAGATCATGAGTTCGTAATCGCCGCCGCTGTTGGCATGGTTGGGGTCCTCGGCAGTAAAGACATCGTATGCAACGTTGGCGCGGATGTTCTCATTGTCGTATCGCCACGTCGCCGAGGTCGGCATGGAGCTGATGGAGCTGATCTTCCTGCCGCGGGGGAACTGCCGACCCGCGTAGGGATAGCTCTTGACGTTGTTGGGTGCCCCGTGCCAGGTCCACGTCGTATGCCACTGCACGGAGGTACCGCAAGCGTCGTCGAGATATGTACATTGCGAGCCTGAGGTTGCCGCGTCTTTCCCCCAGAGGTTGTTGATTAACTCGTAACCGTCGCCACACCAGTATGCATACAGCTCGGCGAGGGTCTTCTGTTGCGGAGCGGATGCCATTGCCAATTGTTGAGTCCTGAGAATGCTAGGTTGACTTGAAGGTAAGTTGTCATGGCAAGCAGGGCAGCGGTCTGTGACGGGAGGGCATGCTCTGATGAGCCCGGAACTCCCCCAATGCCCCGGCGATCAGCGATCCCATTGGCGCGCCCAGCATCCACAATCAGTGATTTGAGACATAGTTAGGCACCTGTACATGTGCCTATCTGTGATATCAAAAATCTCCAACCAATTGCCGCCGTTTCTCGGGTGCCACCAGCCTTTCCTTCCGCGAGCAATTTCGAGGGCCGATCTATCTCTTAATCCACAACATCTCAGATGGCCCACCACACCTTCAAAAGCCATGTGTACGCAACCTCAACTTCCTCAAGATCTACTCAATTGCTCCACATTCAACCCTGAACTCAGCAGGCACTCGATATACCCTCCAACACCGAAGCCCCTCTTGCAGAAGCTTCGCTGTTTTCGTGAGGAGAGACAACGGTACTTGAGAAGTGGGATCATTTTCGAGGCGATAAGGTGCCGAATACTTAGAAATATTAGCACATACGACCAAAATACTGAACGGGCAAGTCCACCAATGCTCTGGCCCCTTGAATGGCGGAATCCTTCAATAATGTCCACTTCGTGCTGTGGTAGTCCCGCTGCCAATGCAGTAGCAATTTGCCGTTTAAGATCCTATCGAAAACAAAGCCACCAGCTTTTCATGTTCGGATTTCATTTCGGGCTCTGAAACCGCTTTCACTACCTACTTCGTCAGCTGAGGTCGTCTGTGATCTTTCCAAGAGGGCTGTTCATGCTCACATCCCGCTGCTGGCAATTGAAAATGGAGACAATCTCGAACTCTTGACCTACTCCGAGGTGAACGCGGCGGCCAGGGAATTCGAAAGCATGCCTCCCTGCCTACCTTTCCCGGAGACAGCACGGTTTCCATACGGGTCCGTCCTGAAGCTTTCTGTATTGAAAGAGCAGGCCCGTCGGAGCCTCCTGTACTGAAGGTTCAAAACTGACCTAAACTGCTCTTCGAGTACGCTACGAGCGGGGGGAACGAGATGTCACTGAGGATTGACTACCTTACCAAACGATGAGGCCACTCGACATTGAGACAGGAGGCAAAGGGGAAAAGAAGCAAAAAGACATACAACACCAGGGATTCGCTGGTCGTCAGCGACCCAACTACTAGTCCGGCCCTCACTGGCTTGTCTATGGGAGAGCGGACGGGATCCCGAATTCTCCAGTGGGTATGGTCGTATGTAAGAATTTGGTGTGGAGTTGCGTGCTATCAGGACATCGCGGAGGATGTGAGTCTCCAGGTCGGCTTTGAGGCTCCATGTTCATCCATCAGAGATGTTGGAGATGGTGTGGGTATCTCAGGACGCGTTTGTTGAAAAGGCGCCTATCTACATGAGTAGCTAGAGACGCAGGTATCTTCCAGTACAGACGCTGTATGAAGCACTGCAAGATACCGTGATGAGGGATTCCGGCAGTGCGAGAGTGGAGATCTAGTCTGCCAACTCGAATTCAAGAGCGTCAAAATCCACACCCCAATGCGATAATGTGAGGCAACGACCTTAAGGTACTCTAAATCTCCCCCTTGGAAGAGCATAGGTTGCCTGGGACCGGCGAGATTCTTGATAGGCAGGCATCTGAGCACTCCAATCCCCCAGAAAACCTGCGAGCATAATACATGTATCACTCTGCATACACCTCACCGCCCCTCTGCAGGCCAACATTCCCCAAACCAAACCACGCCGAAATGTACTGTTCCCCCGACTGCACACGTACCCGGAAAACATGTAGGTATAAGTGCACCTCATTGCCCTGCAACCGGGTTCCTGCATCCCTTGTCCCACCGAGTCAACACTGCTACCTACCGACCTCGGCATGTCCATCACACTCGGCCACCTACCTCCCGACTCTCGCAAACCTCCAGCTCAACCACTCACAAGTAAAGAAACCAATACCTAGCCACCCCCCCTTAAACCAGACACCCACGCATCTCCATCACCATCACCATCACCATTACCGGAAAATGGACCCCCGCAAACCCACCATCTTCGAAAGACCCAAAGCCGCCGTCTACGAGAGGCCTAAACGCGCCACCGCCGAGCCACCAAAAGTCCCCGTGACCTATGAGAAGCCCGGCGTCGGCCAACGGCCAAAGCAGATCGTGGCGTACGAGAGACCGAAAGCACCAGTGTTTGAGCGCCCTGTTTTTAAGAAGAGGAAGTGAGGGGTAGCTAGATAAGGGGTTGACTTGACTTGTGGAGTGGTGGGTTGTTAGGTTGGCTCGTCAAGTTGCATAGGGTGGGCGGCGGGGGTTATTGACCTGGGTTAACGATGAGTGCCTACCTCAGTTATTCGGGTACTTTTGGGGTTCGGTGTTGGCTTGGCTGTAGTGAACTGATGTTTTGGTTGCTGTGTGCCTGGGTGGGAGTTGACGGAACAGGGAAAGAATCTAGTGTCGACAGGGCTTGGTGTATCTATGAGTGGGAATTTAGCGTCAATGGTTTACACTAAAAGGGGCGCGATATTGCGAGGGTGATGGCCATGTCGTGCTGTTAGCATAGTCAAACGGCAGACGGGACGCTGATAATACGAAGGATACGCTGTGATGATTATCCATTGGACAGGCAGTGTGCCGATAAAATGAGGGTTGAGTTGACTTCTTCCCCGGTGCCGTCTATCTTCAATGTAGCACCCAACTACAATCGAGATGTCGCTGCTCCCACACTTTTCCCTCTTACATCTAGTTCAGCGCCTTGATCTCCGTCTCCTTAATCTTGCCGGCGGCAACGAGACGCTTGACCTCCTCCTGCCATACGCTCTTGATCTTGTCAGCGAGCTTCAGGCCGTTGAGCTTGCCAGCAAGAGCGGCAATCTCCTCGGGGTCAACCTTGCCCTGGATGAGCTCGACGTCGCCTAGAACGGCGTCAATGGTGGCAACGGACGCATCGCCAAACACAAAGTAGTTGGCATCCTTGATTGAGCCACGGAGAACACGCTTGTTCTTCTTGACCGCGGTCTTGGCTGCCTCCTTGGCCTTCTTGCCGGCCTCACGATCAATCTTGGCCTTCTCCTCGGCCTCCTTGGCTGCCTTCTCCTCCGCCTCCTTCTTGGCCTTAGCATCCTCAGCCGCCTTCTTCTCAGCCGCCTCCTTTTCTAGACGCTTCTTGTTCTTGGCGGCGTTGGCCTCCTGTCTGAAGCGCTTGATGCGCTCGTCACCGGCCGAGCACTCGTCCAACAGCTTGCGAAGACGAGCGTTGTCCTCAGCCTTCTTCTTCTTGCGCGCGTTGGCATTCTTGCGTTCCGTGTGACGCTTCTGGTCACGATTCTCGTTGTCATCGGGGACATCCTCGTCGAGGTACTCGAATGTGCGCCAGCTGTCGAAGTTGTACCAGAAGTTATAGAAGTTCTCCACATCCTCCTTGGTCGACTTATCATCGCCTAATGCAGGTACGGGCTGAGTCTTGCTGAAACGGCCCTCGGCCTTGAAGACGCTGCCCCAGAGCTTGTAAAAGTTGCCCTTGGCGAGTTGCTTCTTGGTGGGCGGCTCGACATCGGCCTCCTCATCAACTGAGTCAAACTGGCGACGGGTGGTGGGGTCGAGCAGGACCTCGGTGGCCTTCTGGATGCACTTGAAAAAGCTGTCATCGTCGGCGCGACCGGCGGCGGCCTTCTTATCGGGGTGGTGCTTGAGCACCTTCTTGCGATGCGCGCGCTTGATCTGATCCTCGGTAGCCTTGTAGCGGTAACGAGAAAGGCCGAGCACCTTGTAGTGATCTTGGCTCTATATGACGGGTTAGTATTGCAGAGACCCGAAAGCAGAGGCCTGACGAACCTTCCAGTCCTTGGCCTCGCGCTGCAGCATCATGACGTCCTCAGGTTCGCTGATGTCGCTGTCGTCGTCCTCCTCGACCTTCTTGGTGCTCTCCTGGGCCTGTATCCTGTCATCCTCGGAGAAGGTGCGCTTGTGGCGGGCACGGCGGGCGTGAGCGAGGAAGTGAGGTCCGACAGGCTCAATGGTCCGCTGCGTTGCGTGGGCTTGTGCGAGCTTGCCGACAGCCTTGAAGTCCTTCTCAGCTGACCAACCCTCGGGGAGGGAAGGCAGAGGAATGGAGACCAGTTTGGTGGCCATGTTTACGCTTGATCAGTCACGTTGTCGGTGAGAGTGCGCTACTGAGATGTTCAAGAATGGCGGGCGGTTTTGAAAGCTGCATAATTTTTTTACTCTCAACCCCACATCAAATTAATGGGCCAATCAGAGCCATCAAATTGCCGGCCGCCACTCAGATAAGTTCTTGGACCAGGGACAGGGGGATGTTTCTGGAAGGACAGCAAAAGTCCAGACTGCAATTGACTGCGCTATCAACATGGCTCTTCAAGCTTACAGACACCTTCTGCGTGCCGCCAGGATCGCCTTTCAAGGTAGGTCCCAATTCTTTTGACTTGCGATTGAACACTGGCACTAACCCAAACATCCTTGTAGGCGACTCCCGAGTGCTGGACGCGGCGCGACAACAGATCCGGCAGGGCTTCCGTGAGAACGCAGCGTTGTCTGCATCGGATCCCAGCATACAGCCTGCACTCAAGCATGCTGAAGAAGTCGCCCACTTCCTGAGGACGAATCTCGTTCAGGGGGAGAAGAAGGGAGATCGATACGGTAAGGGATAGTCTTCGGCTCTGTATGCAACTCCAGCGCCGCTGACAGTCGACTTAGTTCTACGGCTGCACGAGGATATCGAGCGAGGGGATAACGATACAGTCAAGCTTGGAAACAAGACGGTCAAAATCGATGGAAAGAAATGCTCCGACTTGTAGAGCAGCGAATCACAACCGATATGCGCCAGAGAGCGGCCTGTAGGACTACAGCCAAACGACAGCACGACCGCTGCCCTATCTTGTGTGTAGATAGCCATCTATGATACCCATGTAACAACAAACAATAATGCCACAACGATGACCTAGAGAAGGCATCCGGTATTCTAACGCCATCCTGATGCAAAACCACCAACGCCTTGCGAAGCTGAAACTCACACTGACCCTTAGTTGCCAGCCAAACTCGCGTACTGCACATCGTCTGCTCCAGGAGGCGGAGCGACAACGAGGGCTGGTGCATCACCCGTCTGCTGGCCGGGTCCTTCATTTCCTGCCTTGCCACCCTCAATAGCCTTTTGTGCCAGTTTTCTTTTCGCGTCCGGGAAGGCTGACCTTCCGTCCCTCAGCATTTCTCCTCGCTCTTCCTTGTCCATCGTGCCGATCGCCTTGGGGGCGCTCCACCGGACGCGCAATGGACAGCCAGCAATGACAGCGCGGCCCTTGCATTCTGCCGCCGCGTTCTCGGCCGCCTCGCGCGACTCGTAGTTGACGAATGCGCAATGTGTCATGTGCGAGACTACTAGCGACTTGATTTTCCCGAAGGCCTTGAAAAAGTCGCGGATCTTGAACTCAGGAAGATCATCTTCGATGCCGGTGACGAAGAGCGACATGATGTTCCTGTCGTTGGGTGGGATGTAGTCCTTCGGCCCAGGTGGAGGCGCGTTCGCACCCAAGGGCCCCTTTCTCCCACCCCGGCCGCCTCCCGGTCTTGCACCGACTGCGGCCGCTGCCCTGGAATCTCGAGACCGAATCGGACCCGGTCCGCCCATGCCAGCGCCCACGGCGGCGTTCCCACCAGTCGCGCTTCCGCTGGCAGAAGGGCCACCAGATATCGGATTCCCTTCCTGGTCCAACTCCCTCCCTTTCCTGAAATATGGTTTGCTCTGCGCCAGCCTGCGCAGAAGCTCGCGCGCCTTCTCGTCCGTCTTTTCGTACTGCTCCACGCCGACCCGGCCCTCTTCAATGGCGCGCTCGTTGTTTTGCGCGAAGTATTCGCGGTTGATTTCGCTCTGCGGGCCCTGCGACACGAGCTCGAGCGCCTTGTCGCGAATGACGATGGGCAGGCCGAACTGCAGATCCATGATGCAGCATTGGCAGGCGTTTTTGAGACGGGCGCATGTCAGGCAGATGTTGGTGCGTTTCTTGCGGCCGTGGGAGCGGTCGGCCGACCAGCTGAAGACGGTGAACGGCCGAGTACACAGCTTGCATTCGGCGCCGTAGTCCTCCTTCAACATCTTGACGTAGGGGTTCTCGGGGAGGCAGTTCTCGCAGACCGACGGGAAGTCGGTCGATTCCCAGCCAGAGCGGTTAAGGTCGTGTTTGATCTGGGGAGGCATGGCGGGCGGTTGGAATTCTCACGATATTGCTATCCTGCCCGGCGCGGGTTCTGGGAATAGTTGTTAGGCTTATTTGATCGTTTCGTTGGGTGGGTGGGGTGAGTTTGCTGATGAGGCTGGTGTGGAATTTTCGAGTGGCTTGAGCCAGCTGATAAATCTTATCGCACTTTCGCCACAAATAAGTTGGGGCGAGCGTTGAGGCGCACACGCAGTTCGGCTGGCTGGATCGTCGTTACGTACCCGGCCCTCTGCGTCTTGGCAGTTGATTCCTTGGCGCCGCTTTCGTATTCGGATTGACAGCCACTCACCGCCTTCACTATGCGCCCATGCACTTTCGAGTTCGCATTTGCACCCAGCTGCAGGCTGCAGCGTCGCCGCAGCGCAGAGTTGGAAGCGGGACCGGCTGCACACTGCCACAGACGGGCCCGCGGTCAGCGGGCACGAATGCGAAAACGCTGGCACAAAGGGAGATTGGGAAGATTGGCTTGCCGATGGACAGGGCGAGCCCCCCAGAATTGAGATGGCAGTGTGGGCCACCAATACGTGCTATCCAATTGAGCAATTGAATTTGTTGGCTACCCCTGGTTTGTAGCCTGCACCCGTGGAGACGTTCCTAATAATTGGGTGGAAACTTTTTCTTCCACATGCACTTGTACACAGTATATAGCTGGGGAGCCTGCCTGAACCGTCTTCACAGAAAACTCACTATCCGACGATTCAACTCGCAGGCACAGTGATCAAACTGTCATTCATTCCCACACAATCCGCAAACATGGTTGGCAAGTCGCAAATCAAGCTCGAGAAGGAGGACCACAAGCGCGATGCTGAGTTCGTCAAGGCCCTCCACGGGTCCTCCGTCGAAGCCACCGGCGGCTTCGCTGCGATGCTCACCAAGGACAAGGAGGCCAAGAAGCTCGCTGTAGACGAGTACTTCAAGCACTTCGACAAGAAGTCGGCCGCAACAGAGACTGACGCCGATCGCGAGGTAAATTGATTGCTTCGCTCATTTCCCAGTCAACGCTTACCAGAAGCGCGACCACAGGCCCGCACAGCAGAGTATGCGACTTTGACAAAGCAGTAAGCTACCTCCCGAATGCCTCTGTTTCTAGGCGATCGCTAATCTTCACCCTTCGCATAGCTACTATAACCTCGCGACCGACCTTTATGAATATGGCTGGGGCCAATCCTTCCATTTCTCCCGGTATTCTCCCGGTGAGAGCTTCTATCAGGCAATCGCCCGCCACGAGCACTACTTGGCCGCGCAAATTGGCATCAAGCCTGGGATGAAGGTCCTCGACGTTGGCTGCGGTGTTGGCGGGCCTGCTAGGGAGATTGCCAAGTTCACCGACGCCCACATCACTGGTCTCAACAACAACGACTACCAAATCGCACGCGCCACCCGCTACGCTGTGAAGGATGGGCTCTCTGGCCAGCTCAAGTTCGTGAAGGGAGATTTCATGGTACGTTGTACTTTCCACTGGGTCACAGGGAAATCAGTTCTGACCAAAAACAGCAAATGTCTTTCCCCGACAACTCCTTTGATGCTGTGTACGCTATCGAGGCTACGGTCCACGCCCCCAAGCTTGCTGGTGTTTACGGCGAGATCTATCGCGTTCTCAAGCCCGGCGGCGTGTTCGGCGTCTATGAGTGGCTCATGACGGATGAGTACGACAACAAGAATCTGGAGCACCGCGACATCCGCCTCGCCATCGAAGAGGGCAACGGTATTTCCAACATGGTTACCATTACCGAGGGCATCGACGCAATGAAAGAGGCTGGCTTTGACCTCCTACATCACGAGGATCTTGCGGCCCGGCCGGACCGCATTCCCTGGTACTGGCCCATTGCCGGAGAGATGAAGTACATCCAGAGCTATACGGATTTCTTCATGGTATTCCGGATGACCCGCGTAGCCCGGACCATGATCCACGCCTTCACCGGCGCTCTGGAACTTATCGGGGTGGCACCGGCTGGCACCAAGAAGACAGCGGATGCTCTTGCGAAGGGAGCCGATGGACTAGTAAACGGCGCAAAGAAGAACCTGTTTACACCCATGTACCTTATGATCGGCCGCAAGCCTGCCAACTAATTAATTAAGGGGCAGTTCTATATGGTTGATGAGCAGCAAGCATATTGTTTCCTTTGTTCGGTTAGAGGGGGCAAGGATGGGAGGATGGAAAGTAATGAGGATGACGAAACAAGACGTTGGCGTGCGTTGGAGTTAGATATCAGTTTAATATCTGCCTGCTAGTATTCATCAGTCATCGATTAGGTTCTGACGGTGACAGCCTGGCTAGCCTTTCTTGTACGATGAATTCCAATTGGTTGTGCTATCAAAAAGCACACAAACAAGTCTCTGATATGTATCTCTGGATAATGTGCGAATGTCCTAGTGTCTAATCAACTCATCGAGCCAAGACGGTTTGATTCCGTCAGTCCCTCGGACTATTTCAGAATTGGTAGAAGACGTTCTCGCAAAGGCTCTCGCAAAGACTGTCTAGGGCCTCAATAGAGTACGGTCAACTGGGACTTAATACGTGAGAACAAGGATTTGGGATGAGGCCGTTTCCCCACCGGACAACTGCGACGGCTGCAAGATTGTGCAGCACAGACGCCGCAATAACCCAAAACCAGAAAATACCTACAATTTGTACTCGAAGTGCGATGAATTGGCCCTATCGGCAGCTAACATACCAGATTCCTGCACAACTCCACTGATCAGTGTTGTGGAGAGCTCAGCTGCGGCAAGGCCCAAAAAAGAGCTGGGTGAGCTTGGCCTGGCAGCGGGTGACTAAGCCTCAATTGAACTAGCGCGGATCTCTCGTTGGGGTTCAACGTCCCAAGTCCGAAAATGCTGGATCGATCCAAGCTTCCGGTCCGTTGCTGTCAAAAAAATTCCCTCGACAAGCTCAGTCCTTGCCCTTGGATCACCACCTGCATTGTTCGCCGACCCCATTGATCGCCATCACCTCGCCTCCTGCGACTCGGCACGTCAATTTAGTGATCTTGCCATCGTTCACTGTTGAATTCTTCTGCAGCACGCGTTAGACCCGCCGGTTCCGCTTCCTAGATCCTCAATCAACATGTCGCGCTACCTCCGACCAGCGGCCCGCCTGGCTGCGACTGCCCGGGCTCAGGTCGCCAGACCTTCTGCCATGTCTCCCTTCCTTTATAAGGCCTCTGCTGTCTCTGGGCTGCAAAAACGCACCTATGCGGACTCGACCGGAGTCAAGGAATACACCGTCCGCGACGCCCTGAACGAGGCACTCGCTGAGGAGCTGGAGGCTAACGACAAGGTCTTCGTCATGGGTGAGGAGGTCGCTCAGTACAACGGTGCATACAAGGTCACAAAGGGACTTCTGGACCGCTTCGGCGAGAGGAGGGTCATCGACACCCCCATTACCGAGAGCGGTTTCTGCGGTCTGGCCGTCGGTGCTGCTCTGAGTGGGCTGCACCCGGTGGTGAGTGGCCCGCATCTTACCAAACTCAATTCCTCGACCCGAGGCAATACTCCTCGTGGTCCGCCCCATTTTGACTTTCGGTGCTAACGCAGATGTGCCAATGCGCTAGTGCGAGTTCATGACGTTCAACTTTGCCATGCAGGCCATCGATCAAATCGTCAACTCGGCCGCTAAGACGCTTTACATGTCCGGTGGCATTCAGCCCTGCAACATCACCTTCCGTGGCCCCAACGGCTTTGCCTCCGGTGTCGGTGCTCAGCACTCGCAAGATTACTCGGCATGGTACGGCAGCATTCCCGGCCTCAAGGTTGTCTCTCCGTGGTCTGCAGAGGACGCCAAGGGCCTGCTGAAGGCGGCCATCCGCGACCCCAACCCGGTCGTCTTCCTTGAAAACGAACTCATGTACGGCCAGAGCTTCCCTATGTCCGAGGCTGCCCAGAAGGACGACTTCGTGATTCCCTTCGGAAAGGCCAAGATTGAGCGCGTCGGCAAGGACTTGACCATCGTCAGTCTGTCTCGCTGTGTTGGCCAGGCCATGGTCGCGGCGGAGAACCTCAAGAAGAAGTACGGTGTCGAGGTTGAGGTCGTCAACCTGCGCAGCGTCAAGCCGCTCGACATTGAGACAATTGTCAAGTCAGTCAAGAAGACACGCCGTCTACTTTGCGTCGAGTCTGGTTTCCCTGCCTACGGCGTCAGCGCCGAGATTCTCGCTGTTACGATGGAATACGCTTTTGACTTCCTCGATGCCCCCGCCCAGCGTATCACCGGTGCCGACGTCCCGACCCCCTACGCTCAGAAGCTCGAGGAGATGAGCTTCCCTTCTGAGCCTTTGATTGAGCAGTACGTCGCGAAGATGCTCCGCCTTTAAGGGACTAGATCGAGGAACTTGCAGGAAATGTTGAAGAGCCACAGCAGTGGCGAAGGAGACTGGATGGCATGCAAAAAAGGGATGCTAGATTTTGCATTTGTTTCTGTGCCAATTGCAAACAGGCTGGGGAGTCGGTGAGCGGTTAATAATGGTCTGATAGACAGGTCTGGGGAAATTCTTTTGCGTGTACTTCTATGTTTATCCTTTGACCTTTTTACATACAAGCCGGGTACCCGATCACAGTGGTAGATGTGACAAAACAACGATATATCATTATCTTCCCCGTTCTTTGCCCGCAGCGAGACAGCCTCCCGAATGGCCGAAACCAGTACTGTGAACCCCGACAACGGTCGAATACAGTACCAGGATATCTATCGTCAAGCTACTATGTCAACCTCTCCCAAGATACACTGTCACTGAAGGTGCGTGGCCCAAAAATAGGCTCTCGGCCAAAAATGGTTGTTCCTTGAGCTTCCGCTACCACCAGTCTGGCCATCGCAGTCCCGACAACTCCTGGGGCTGCAACGCATGTGCTTAGATACACATGCTTGATGTATCAGTTGAGAGTATGAGAAGCCACTGTGGCTACCGTAGCCTACAGATGCAGAGAGTCTACACCACTCTACCTCAACTTGACTTTGCGTCCTGGCAGCACGGCCCAAGACCTCCAGTGCCGTTGTGCTGGTCTGCGACGTCGAATGTCGTCGACTGGCAGTGCCCCTTGGGACACTTGTCATCCGGTTTTCCCACACTCTTCGGGTCCTCCCCGATGATCAGCTTGACGCAGGGTGTGAATTTATCGCCGGTGTACAGCCAGCCACCACAGCCCGGAGAGCTATAGCAGCGGCCACAGCAAGCTTCGGGCGAATCTACTTGATCGTATGAGGGATCGTATGGACCTGTCGTGCCCGCCCACTTGACCTTCTGGAAGAAGGTGCTTGAGTCAGTGCATTCTTTGGGAAGGCCCTGTGATGCACCAGTTAAATAACAAGAACTGTTGATAGCAGAGCGAAGGGCTCATACCGTCGGGATAGGATGAGCCGATGTTGAAGTCGAGCATGAGGCAGCGGTACAAGACGTGGTGGTAACAGTTTCGTTGCTCGATGTTCCGGTTCCGTCAGCCATGCTAGTCGGCGGTGTCAGCAAGAAGCCTTGAGGCCGTTGTAGCTGGATGACTGACCCGTGCCCGGTAAAGGTGCCCATGGCGCCAAGGATCGCCAGAATAACAGCGGTGCCGCCAACGATGGTGATAGCAACGCCTATCCACCACATTCTTCGGATTCTTTTGTACCATGGATTCTCCGGCGGAGGTCTCCAGATGGACTCGCGCCGATGAGACTCCTTGGAGCCGCTCGCGCGACCGGTTGGCGAGCCGGTGTCAGCGGTGTTCTCGGTGGGCCCATCCGTTTGCACGGCTGCCGAGGAAGCGATGTCGGCACTGCCAATGACGAACTCCGGGGGCGGGTTTGACAGCCTCTCAGCGAACTGATACTCCTGGTCGTATGCCTTGTATGGTCTGCCAGACCGGGAAGCCGGGGTGGCTGAACCAGGTAGGCCCGACACCGGCCGTGCTTTCGGCTCGGCGATCTGAGAAGGCGACGACATTATCGCAATTTTAGGAAGTCACTTGCTGATGTAAAGAATGGCCCTGTCGGTGTTGGAAGCGACAGGCTTGCGGAAGGTATCCGGCTGGGTGGGTGATGAGAGCAGGATATGAGGGGCCCTGCGAGTAGCGACAAGAAGAATACCAAGCGCTTCACAAGCTGGGGAAAGCAAATGCCTGGGCTAACTTGGCAGCCGCCTGTCAGACGCGACCGATCAGGTAGGATCAAGCATAACGGCAGGTTACTCACCTCGACTCCAGTTAGGTCAGTCTGTCTAAGACTGCGACACTGAACGAGTGCTGCTCACCGTCAAATCGGGGAGCCTGTGCTGTGGGCGTATATTGAGCGTTACGCCCCACCGTCAAATTGGTTGCACAAACGTACTCCAGCCGGTTTGCTTGCCAACCGAAATGTTTGCCGTCAAGTGATCAATAGCAGGGGGGCTGGGGTCGACGCTGGTCAGGGCCTCCAGCTATTGATGAGTGCCCGAGATGGGATGGAATCCGAAAGTGAATTGGAGTCTCGAGGCCTACCTACCTCGAGTGATTTGTGAGCTGAGTGATGCCGCCATAGGTCTACTTCCATCCTTTCTGTGAAACGAGAACGCAACCTGGAAAGCTGCACCTTCCCGCGGTGAGTTCCCCAAACAACAACTTTCCGCCCTTGCTCACTGCCCACTGCTCATTGAACAGTTATAGATAGTATCTTCCATAGAGCATCTGCACCATTAAATTCGATACTTGCAGTCTCCAGTAAACTACTAATAAGACGGGCCAGGGACGTAAAAACAGGACCTATCTGCCATGGTTTTAGCTTTCACCTCTTTCATCAGCGGTAAGGACGAGATTTCGGATGCAGCCAGGCCACGACTTCCCGACAAAACACTCAAACATTTACCCGGCATTTTTAAGGCCAGACTCCTAGTTTGGTCACTCCTTTGGCACTGTATCACAGCTTCGCGGCCGTCCTGCAGTACCACAGAGCCCTCAGATCGAGAACAGCGAGTGCATCATTCAGGCGCTCCACAATTTCCAATCGCCCTTGGTACAGAAGTGTCATCGTTCAGGACACTTCAGCTAAGCGGGGATACTCCAGAACTCGCGAGCACATGGACTTGTAGAACTGGAAAGCTGGGCCAAGGTCTTCGAGCACAAACACTTCCTAGGTTTTGGGTACAAGACCTCCAGTAACGTCAGCAACGCCATCACGATGCGGTCAAGGCGGATCGCAATGACACAAGAGCCCAAGGCCGTCTCAGCAAGGTCAATATGTTTGCCCTGACCGTCGCTCGAGCGCCGTTTTCATCAATTGGGTGGTAGGAACACTAGACTTTGACAGTGACGGGATGTTGGCTGCTGTGTGCCTGGTACAAGTACCTGCCAAGCATTGGACGGCTTGCAGCCCTGTAGGCGCAGGTGTGGTGGCGCCCGGCACGACGGAGTAGACCCCTGCAAACTGCGCGTGAGGCTCCGCTGCATGGCTGGGGTGCAGGGACGGGATCGGACGGCCCGTCTGGCGATCCTCTCCTCTGGTCGCTTTATCAGGACATTGATTGAATATTCTGAAAGGGCAGTCCAAATCACCGTCACCCCCCAAGTCTTTCCAATCTATGTCAAACACACCGACTGCAGCGACTTCTTTTGATCTTTCACTTAGTTCTCCCTACTTAGACCTCCAGTTTCCTGTCAACTTGGAAGCTCGTCAAGCTGGAAGCCATCTACCGAATTTTGGCTAAAGCGGGCCAAAAAGCGCCAAAACGCAAATCATTACCCTAACCCTGGGGCCTTTTGAGTTGCCATTGGCTGCGGTGCGCGCCATGATCCTTCATGGCATAACGCTACATACAATCCATTGCGGACCGCAGCCCGAAGGTGGATCTGCTTTTTTGCCCTTCCCGTTTGGCAATCATGCATAACCAGCCATTTTCAGTCTTCACATGGCGAAACCAAGGGTATCCGCTCAGGCCAATATATCTACATCAGCTGTTGATAGCGGCGCCCGACCCCTCTCGGCCGCTGGACTGATGACTCTATGCGAAACATCGCCTATATGAACGGACATCTGGCGCCATTCCTGGATCTGCCGTCGAGGTGCGGGACGAGTATAATACCTACGAACCGTCCGCTTTCTCCTGATTCCCCCGTGACCTGGAGCAGAATACTTATCCTGTCAATCCTAGACTGTGAGCCTCCTTCCGGTCGTCGAATATGTTTTTCGAAGCCTTCGTCAGCGCACTCGCTTTCGCGCCGCTTGCTGCTGGCCACGGGGCCGTGACAAGCTATCTCATCGGCGGTGTTAGCTACGCCGGCCATAACGCCTTCGCTACCAGTCCTGGCCTGAGGCCAGACACAATTCAGTTTCCTTGGGACAGCTACAATCCCATCTTCAACGTCACCGATCCGAGGATGCGTTGCAATGGTGGCGCATCTGCAAAACTCAGTGCCCCCGTCAGAGCTGGCGAAAACATAACGGCTGTCTGGACGCAGTGGACTCACCAACAAGGGCCAGTCATGGTGTGGCTATTCAAATGCCCCGGCGACTTTGGTTCCGCGTGCGAAGGTGGAGGCAGAGGCTGGTTTAAGATCGACCAGATGGGGATGTGGGGGCAAGTTTTGAATTCCAACAACTGGGCAACAGCCATTGTCAACAAGAATCTGGAGTGGAGCAGTGTCGTTCCAAAGAACCTTGCCCCTGGGAACTACCTCATACGCCACGAGCTTCTTTCCCTGCATCAGAAAGCCAAAGCTCAATTCTATGCGGAATGCGCCCAGATTGTCGTTTCAGGAGAGGGCACGGTAGCTCCCCCAGATGATGTCCTTTACTCAATTCCAACCTATGCGCCTCAAAGCGACCCCGGTATTGCTGTAAGTGGTCTTTGATTTCCCTCCCCCGTTGACTCTCACTGATTCAAAGAAGATCGACATATTTACCAGCAAGGACACGGCTTATACGTGTCCTGGTGGCCCAATATGGAATGGTTTCTCATTTTAACCACATATATGATTTGCCTTGGTTAGGACCAGAACCACGACCGGCGTTCGAAACATATTTCAGTCTCTCCACAGTCCCTCTTCACTCCGGAACTAAGTTAGCCACCCACACATCCATGCTCCTGACCTTCTTCACACCTCCTGCAGCCGCAATGACAGAATCCCTCGCGGACCTCAACACCGCCTTCACCCTATCATCGGCAACCTCCCGCTCAACGTCTTCCGAAAACTTTTCACTAATGACTGTTCGCGTCTCCCAGAACCCATCAGACAGCTCTGCTTCGGGAACAACAATTCCTTCGCTCTCTATCTTCCACCCCGCCCGCAACGCAGCTTCTTTCATTTCTCGCGGGCTCATCAGCGTCTGAATATTCTCTGTGCTTCCTGACCGATGCGCCTCGAACGTCGCCCGTGCAAGAGCAGTCAGAACGTGAGCGGATGCGGCTGGCTCAGTTGCATGAAGGGCCCACTCGGCAAGGCATACGCGGGCAACGCGGCCTCGCAGCGCGAACAGAGTTTCATCGAGAGTTTTGGCCGATGGAAAGTACCACATGCAATGCGCCAGGACGGCGACATCCCATTGTGGTTCCGTACCCGCTGGGATGGCATTGAGGAAAGCCACGGGGTCCGCGCGGTGGAAGGTTATTAGGGGGCCGATCGGACCTGCAGTGAGATGCGACTGGGCTTGCGAGAGGGTGAAAGGGGCGCCGTAATCTGGGGAGGCAGGGTCGATGGCTGTGATGTGGCCTGCGTTGGAGGGAGACGGAGAGGAGACAGCTTCGGCGAGCGCCTGCGTGCATGTCCCTTGGCCACAGCCAAGCTCCAGAACGCGGGTGCCCGTGCCGATGGCTGGTCCCCAGGCGTTGATGAGGTTGATGCGGTGGACAGCTTGACCGTGTTCAATGGCGAGGAAGTAAGCGGGGGGTTCGATCGGGTGGATGGCGTAAGAGGCGATCTTGGAGGCGGACGACAGCGGGAGAGGCATGGTGGCCGCCAATTTGTGTGTGTGGTCTGGTGGGGGATGATGTGTTGCTATCGCATATGGCTGGTCGCTATGCTCAAGACCGGCATTGACGGTTAATGGCATGCGAGGGTGATTGAACTTCTCGTCTGGGACTTATACAATTCACCTATTTGCGGTCAGCTTCAAGTTGAGAACCATTTCGACAGCGTTATACGTCATACACGGCTAGGATATGATCATTCCATTCACTGCCAAAAGGATTTTTCCACGCCTGTATCGTGAGTCACTTTCCCGCGTGCCGTACACTAGATCGGCGATGAGGGGATTTGACTCACGAATCCTGTCAGACAACGGCTAAAATCTGATCTTACCTAGCATCCAGGACGAGACCGCTTTTCTGCAACCGAACTCGGCTACCTTACTCCTATCGGCCCCATTCCGAAACTGGAAGCTACCGTGTACCCTGCGCAAGGAAGCGGGGAAATGCGAAGAGGGAAGAGTCACAGACTGGGCCGAATAGGGAGGTGGAATGGCACTGGGATTGATCAACACCAGAGTCGTACTACATGTAGTGATTATTCAACACCCCTTGCAGTGTTTGATTTTGACCGTCTTCGTGTTGGTGGAATGATAGTAATAAATGAGAAAGAACGAAACTCATCGCTCTGTTGCCGTGCCCTAAGTCCGGACCTTAATGAAGAGGTATTCTTAATAGGTATTGACGTTGACTTTAAACGTGCATTAAAAGGCCAAAATTCGCCAGATATACGTCCGTAGGGCTCCGCGTAGAAGATAACTTCTTCTAGCTTGGGTTCAATGTCAGGGAGCGCATATAATTGTTGAGGGCAGCTTTATATCTGAGTGTGTTGCCACAGACTACACCTTTCTGATCTAGTCAATGCTAACGTTTGCGCGGTTTCCCGCACAAGACGGAAATCGGGCGAAGAATCTCGCAAATCGGCAGCCTGGTGTTTTGTGTTTGGAACGAGTTTGCATTAAGGTTGAGCTGGTGCCAAATTCACAACCGTGACCTGTGTGCCGGTCATTGGACCCAATCATGTTAAGAATTTGAACTTATAAATGGCGGCGGGATCTCTGCTTTGTCACGGTTAAGAGTTTGGCCCCAGAATGATCCTGAATCCGGCCTTGATGGGGATGCCTGTGCCGGTGACAAGAAATGAATAGACGAATATTTTGCCCGCCAGGAAAAGAGCTTAATTTTCTGGCTCTTCCTTGCGCAACAGTGCGATTGGGGAGCTATCTACCTTAAGGTTTGAACACCCTAACTTCAACAATTTCGGCATTGTCATGACATTTGGCATGCAAGAGGCAACTTTAACATCTGGCGTGCCTATATTAATATCCCACCATGCCAGTGATCTGTTCATATCACCGGGTCTCCCTCCTCCAACGCATATTCCGCAGACGTGAATACCTAACAGCAACCACAGCGGCAGCACCCTCAGCCACAAGAGCCACAAGAACATCACCACCATCCACATCAACAACATCAACAACAACAGCCAAATTGGCCACAATGGTCTCAAACAGGACACCACTTGGCGATTTCAATCCCAACACCCTCCACTCCCGCGCACCGAAACACGCACCACTAGGATCCGGCCAGCGACGCCTCGTAAACCAAGTCAAACGAGAAGCCAAAGCAATCGAGAAGTCAGCGAAGCAGATGCGAAACCTCCTCCAACGACTCAGCCGCGAGTACAAGTTCAGCAGCATCGACCCCGCACTCCTCGCCATGATCGTGCAGGTCCGCAATACAACCGAAAGCACCCTGCAGGACGCACTTGATGTCCTCGCTGAAGACGTGGACAATCTCGTGCGGACGGCGGACCTCAACAGTCAAAACCGCGAGCTGAAACAGCAGGTTGCTGCCCTGCAGAGGGAGCTTGAGTTGGCGATGAAGTCGCGGGGGCATGCCGCTCCTGTGGTTGGTGTTGATACCGATGAATATGAGGACGTGGAGGGGGATTTCTCCGAGTCGACTGGGCAGCTATACAATGTTATTTCAGGTGATTCTACGAGAAACCCATACGAGTGTGGGTGGACGTCTACATGCTGACGGGGCGAGGAAAAGGGGGGGGGTTAAGTTGAAGAGTGATCAAGGAAGGAAAGGGGCCTCAGGGGTTCTGATGTCAATTAAGAACAGCACAAGCCACCACATTCTCATTTAAGTGTTCCCATTCCTAGGTAAATACTCGCCTCCTAACCTGCCCCTCTACCTGGCCTAAAGTGAAAGTGCTGTCTTTAAAACTTGGAGTCTATCTATCTGCCCATCCCCCCTCCCAAAACACCCGAATTTTGTTTGCCTCTATTATCTCTATCAAACCACCGTGTAGGACACCCTTGACGTGCCTTTAGCCCTCGAAATCTTCTTGACCTTCGTCTCGCCGCACAAGTCAGTCGAGTCGACATGAGTGCCGCCGCAAGGATAAATCTCCGCCCCGACGATCTTCACAACCCGGAATTTCTCGCCCGGCGGAGCCAAAGTCCTGTCGGGAATGAGCCTCTCGAGCCCGTTCTTCCGAAAGTCTTCCTCATCCCAAAAGTCGATCTCGACCGGCATAGCGCGGGCCAGATACTCGTTTAGCTTCTGCTGGATGGGCTCCTTCCACTTGCCGTCTATCGAGCCCTTGAACTCGCACGACGCCGAGTCAGGGAAGTGCGACGCCTTCAGCTCGTCGAAGCCGGGTACCTCAGCCTCGAGAAGATGGCGTACCGCGGAGCCGAGGACGTGTCCGGCGGTATGTAATCGCGAATAAAGCAGCCGTTTCTCGACGTCGATAGCCTGCGCCACCGTGTCGCCGGCGTGGAATGGCGGGCCCTCGAAGCGCCCAAAGTGCAGCACCTGGCCGTCGTGGACGGCGTCCATGCGCACCGCGCTGGCGCGGAATACCGAGGCCGGAGAGACAATCAACCCCTCGTCTGAGGGCTGGCCTCCACCTTGGGGGTGGAAAATTGTCCTGTCGGTGACGACGATGTGATCCTCGTCGGTGCCCTGCTTAAAAAGGGCTTGGTTGGCCTCCTCTAGAGCAGCGAACGGCAAAACTGAAGACACAATGGTCTCGAGCCTGTAAAGCTTGGAATTACGGTGGAAGGCGAGGATTGTCCTCGCCGCTGTGCTGCCCTGTGCCAGAGCATCAGTTCCGCTCGTGACAATTTGCGCGCCTGGATCGAAACGTACCATCATGAGAATCTTGCAGTTTTTGAGGCTACAGGCTGATAAATTGGGGAAAATAAGAGGAGAGAGGATGAGACGTGGTGGACATTTTGGAGGTGGATCTCGGCGTTGCAGCTTTTAAAGCCGGCGCGGGAGAATGGCAGTCCTACCCGGCCGGCGGCGCCCTTGACATGACGTGGAACCCCGTGGAACCGGCTCCGCGAGCAGCGTTGCCGGGTCCCGGTTTCACGTGCAGGGCTGCCCGCAATTGCAGATACCACCTAGAGAAGATTTCACATCAAGGGGCATACCTAAAAGCTCACAAAACCGAAAAGGGTTACATTTCCACACAATTCCCAATTGAGGAGAAACAGGGGAGAAATGTGGTTCGAGATTCACAGCTCTATAGAGGTAGTCACATCGCCGAGTAATATCCAAATCTTGTCATAAGTTCAACCGCAGCCCTCCAGGATCTCCCCAGGATCTCCCCAGGATCTCCCCAACCACTCCCACCTCCCCTCACACAATCAGCGAGCCGCTATCAGTCCCCGCGACCGTTCCCGTAGCATTCCCATCCTTCAGCAGCCACAGATACGCCTCGGCAACATCCTCTACCGACGCGAACTTGCCCGTCAGCGTCCTCTCCTCTTCCAACGCCTTGACAAACACCGCCTTGTCCTCAGAACCCATGTAATCCCACAGTCCCGTGTCCACAAACCCCGGCTGCACGGCATTGACCCTGACCGGAGCAAGATCAACAGCCAGCGCTCTGGCTAGCGACGCAAGCCCACCGGCAAAGTAGCTCGTCACAGCCCAGCCTTTGTTCGGCCGCTGCGCCACCGTGCCGGTCGTGATGGTCAGACTGGAAAGGCGCGAGGGCGGAAGATAGCGCGCTGCCACCTTGGCTAACAGCACGGGGACGACAAAGCGCATGTGCGCGGCCTTGTGGATGCCGTCTACCGTGACGGCGTCGAGCCCCCCGAGGGAGAGACTGTCGGCCGCGGTGAAGACGACGTGGTTGATCGTGGTGGTGCTTTCGGCTGCCTTGAATAGGGTGGAAAGGTCGCCCTCGACGGATGGCTTGGAGAGGTCGCTGACAATGCCGCGGACGGTGAGGTGTGGGTATTTGGTGGCTAGGGATGTGACGGCGGCCTCGACTTTGGCGAGGCTGGAGGAGGAGAGGGTCACGTTGGCCCCTGAGGAGAGAGCGCCTTCGGCGACGGCGAGGCCGATGCCCGATGAGCCGCCGATGACGAGGACGTGCTTGTCTTGGAGCTTGCGGTAGGTGTTTGGTGCCATTGTGAATTCTTGCTGGCTCTGAGACTGTAAAAGGGGCTCAAGGTTCGTGTACCATAAAGGGGTGGTCTAGAGCAGAAGAGAGGCTGTGGGTCTGATCAACTCTTGGTTTCTGCTCGATCGAGGCTTGAACATGGTGTCCTGAGATCATCGAAATCTCAGCATACTCGAAACCCTTTATCCCATTGTCCAAAGCAGCGGCGGTTCCACGACTCCGGCATTTGTTGTTTTAAGGCCACAATCCCCGAGAGTTAAGTCCGAGAAACATGTCGGCGCGTGAATCTGCAATTGCCGAGATGGAAGGGGATCCTCTCCTAAGCATAGGCAAACCATGGAATACTGACCATCTCAACCTCACGCCTTGCCTATTTGGCCAGATTGGGAGAAAGTTGCGGAGGTGCTGAGGCGGAGGCGCGTGATACGTTGAGAGGAGAGTGATTACTCACTTCGTGACGTGAGCTGATTTGTTTCTTGGCTCGGTGCTCGGGCTTTCGTGCCTACCTACACGTCCGGATGTCAGTTAGCTCCGAGGGCGCACTCTCAAGAACTTGTGTAGAGGGCTTGGAGGTTTGCGTTCGATGCCGGGTTGGACTATGTCCGGGGTTAGGGTTGATCGTGCCCAAACTGTTGCCGATGGGGTGGCACAAACGAGTCCTCTCCTTCATCACCGTTGCAACCACGCAACCACCACGAACAAGCGCAAGATGGACTCATCCCCAGTCAAAACCAAGACCTATTTTGGATATGGGAGCAATCTCTGGCAAGATCAAATGGCACGCCGCTGTCCAGCGTCGCCGTTCACTGGCGTTGGGCGCCTGAGGGGTTACCAGTGGTGCGTTTGCTGATGTGGCTCCGTCAGTCGCAGGTAGTGCAACCACCGCCAGAGCTCACTAACATCCCGGCTAGGATCATCAATAGCAGGGGATACGCTAATATCACCGAGACCGGATCTGATGCCGACGAGGTTTGGGGTCTGATCTATGAGCTGCCTCCTGTCGACGAGGCTCGTCTGGACGTCAACGAAGGCGTGCCGTACGCGTACGAGAAACGCATGATCGAGGTCGAGTTCTGGTACAAAGGTTCAATTCCTGTGTCAGGGGAATTGCCGCCCTCCGCCAAAGTCGACGAGATGCTAGTCTACATCGACTTTCAGCGGAAGTCCGGCAAGGGGAACAAGCCCAAGGACGAGTACGTGCACCGCATGAATGAGGGGATCCGCGATGCCCTGAAGGAAGGCGTGCCGGGACGCTATATCGACGACGTCCTGAGGGCGTATATTCCCGTCGAGGAAGAAGCAGACGCCCACGCGAAGGAACTGGCGCTGAAGCAAGCCGTGACCTTCGTCGACGAGAGTGGGGTGTTCACCAGGACCGGGTCGGGAGCTGAATTTGGGGTTGCACCGGCGGTGCAGGAGGTTCCCAAACAATGACACATAACGCTGCTAGCAGCGTTGATTTTGGCGAATAGAAGTTTGACTCTGTCATTCCGCAGTCATTCGTCTGAACCTCGAGCTACTTTGCAGAAGCGTTGCGGGAAGGCAATCCCCGCCATGCGCGTGTGCCGCTACTGCCCGGTCACCCCCACGATTAAAACCCACCAGCCGGGACCGGGGGCGGGAGCGCAAAGCTTCAATCGTCTGGACTCTCGAGCAGACTTTTTCCTGCCAACCTCCCAGCCTGCCAATCTCACACAATCTCGTCATCTGCCACCTACCTAGATCATAGCTGTTTGAGGCAGCAGGCCTTATCTTTCCCACCTCCACCACCGCATTCACCACCGCATTCTCCCCGTTACTCATCTGTCTTCCGTCGCTTTGCTCTCATTTGAAACTCCCGCAACCAACTCACCCACCCGTCGGCGCCCCCAGGCGTATGATATCCTTCGACAAACCACAGCCATTTCCATTACACATGGGTTACACCAGATCAGCATTGGACTTCTATCTCGACTTCTCGGCACTTGGTTTTATGTGCCGTCCTAAACATCAATAAACAGCAGGCGACTTGAAGTCTTTGCGCTTGCTTAAGGGGACGACAGAAAGACTTACAGAGGCAAATTTCCTATTTGCAAACTGAATCTGAAAAATACATCCAGTGTTATCAATAGTGGGAAAGACCCTAGAATCCGTGATCTGAGACGAAATCAGAGTACTTCAAGCCATCCCATCTGACCCTACATAACACACCATCATATCGAGATCCGCTACTGAGGGGATATGTCGAACTACACCAAGACCGCCTACTCCGAGGCGCAAAAGGACTATGGGGCGACCATCCCGGCAGACCACAACGGTGGTGCCAGTGTGGATGGGCTGACAGAGTCCGAGGTCATCGAGGCCGGCATGCGCCAGCTCGAGGCCAAGAATGCGCACTGGTACTCATACCTGCTGACGCTGGACTTCTGGGCCCTGATCGCCATCGGCCAGATCTTGTCGCTGTGCATCACGGGCAGCAACACCTTCAGTACCTTCCTAGCTATTGCCGGCACCAACATTCCCGCCTTCCAGACCATCTTCAACTACGTCCTGTTGACCCTCATCTACCTGCCCCTGACCCTCTATTGGCATGGGCCCCGCCAGTACCTCCGCATCATCTGGCGCGACGGCTGGAAGTACTTCATCCTCAGCTTCCTGGACGTCGAGGGCAACTACTTCACCGTGCTGGCCTACCGCTACACCAACATCCTCTCGGCCCAGTTGCTCAACTTTTGGTCCATCGTCTGCGTCGTTGTCATCTCATTCTTCTTGCTGCGTGTGCGCTACAAGCTGTTCCAGGCGGCTGGTATCATCGTCTGCTGTGGCGGCATGGGAGTCCTGCTGGCGTCCGACCACTTGACGGGCTCCAACGGCGGACCGGGTATCGACATGGTCAAGGGCGACCTCTTCGGCCTGCTGGGCGCCACCTTCTACGGCATCAGCAACGTCTTCGAGGAATGGTTCGTTAGCAGGCGGCCTGTATACGAGGTTCTGTCCTTCCTCGGCGTGTTTGGTGTCCTCATCAACGGCGTGCAAGCTGCCATCTTCGACCGCGGCTCCTTCGCAGACGCCACTTGGGACGGCTCCGTCGCCGGCTGGCTTGTTGGGTACACCCTCTGCTTGACAATCTTCTACTCCCTCGTGCCGCTGATGCTGCGCATGGGAAGCGCCGCCTTCTTTGACATCAGCCTGCTGACTGCCAACTTCTGGGGCGTCATCATCGGCATCCATGTCTTTGGCTATGCCATCCACTTCCTGTATCCTATTGCCTTTGTGCTCATCATCATTGGCTTGGTTGTGTATTTTTTGGCCGGAAGCGTTCTGGGTGATTCCAAGAAACCGTGGTTGGGCGAACACCAGGCTGATGGTGTGGCTGGCATCGGCACAGCCAAGCTGAAGGCACTGAATGAGGCGAAGAAGCAGGGGCTTACGGGTGAGGGCCAAGCTTGAGCGGACCTAGCGTGAGATCGTTGGGTCTGGGAGTATGGAAGGTGTAACTGTTGACAGGGGGTTGGAGGGTGGATGATTCGGGGAGTTGGTGAGAGTTGGTAAGAGTTGGTGGATGAAAACAGGAGCACGATATGCAGCCACGGAGGGCATCACAGTTTACTTCGTTCCTTGTGTTGTGGGGTAGCGGTACATGCTATCCTCATTGC
>Ga0247770_1000043_pt1 | contig 99112 bp, 72 predicted proteins | sample UWRJL136409B6_FD_179943 | JGI IMG/M metagenome (GOLD analysis project Ga0247770, IMG submission 179943) | Plant litter microbial communities from Arlington Agricultural Research Station in Wisconsin, United States - UWRJ-L136-409B-6 | ecosystem: Environmental > Terrestrial > Plant litter >...
TTCTATCAAGTTACTAATTCATTATCTGAAATTCGATGATGTGCCGATTCCCTATTCAAGTAATTATTCATTTTAAGCCGTATTCAATCCCCTCTATTTATACGTCATACCTCAATTCAGCAACGCCCAAATTCTATAGAGGCGTGGTAGGGGTAGTTTGGCAATTCAAACCGAGGACAGACTTAAGCAACTCCATTTGACCAAACACAGAATTAGCCTCGATTGGATGGATGAGCCAACCATTACCCTACCTGTAGTTTCCTATCCCCGATCGCCGAATGCGACACCCGCACAGCGCCAGAAGTGGCAAGTATGCTTAATTAAGGATTTCTCTAATATCATGTCCGGTCGATTACCCTGATTCCTGTAGAGGCGGGTTCACCAATAATATTTGCCAAAAACGGACAATCTCACAAACGGGCCCCGGCAATTGTATTATGGGCGATCGATCGGACATGATACTCCCTTCCCGGTAGAAGACTATCTACTTCTTCCTTCTTCCTTCTTCCTTCTTCCTTCGTGTCCTTCGCGCCTTCGCGGTTCAATAATACTAATTCTTCCGGCCCGAAACGAGTATAATATCAATTCCGCTTGCATTGGAATGATTAAACCGCAGAGAACGCAGAGAACGCAGAGTTCGAGAACAGAGAGATGAATACAGGACGATGCTAACGGATTTGATATAATCGGGCGATCGCTATTTCACAAGTTCAGTCCTCGACGCATCAACAGCAAGAAACCGGGTTTTTTACCGTTTCTGGGGCTGTAACAAAGTATTTCGTGAAAAACCCGGTTTCTGAGCACCAGTGAGTAAGTCGCAAGTATTGTTAAATTCCGCTTGACTCGCGGATTCGCCCATTATAATCAACTCTGATTCGGCCATCTTGAAAAACCGTAACAACCGATTCTAAAGTATAGACAGATGTACCGGGTTTGTAGCCCTTAAAAGTAAAAGTCCAACTTCCATCGCCATTGTCAACAAACGGCGATTCCTTAGAAGTACCGTGCATAGAAGCTTCAGCTCGATAGTTGCCTAAACCCCCATTCGCAGCTTCTGCAGCTTGACGGGCTAAGTTTTTTGCCCGATTGAGTTCGATATTGTTGTTAATCACTCTCACCCCGTCCGTCTGAGATTCAGGAACAGGATTAGCATTACTCAAGGTAGGGGAGACTCCAACGGCTAAAGTTGAGAGCGCTACGAGACAAGCAAGGCGGATGTTTAGTTTCATAATACAAACTCATTTATAGTTTGATAAAGTCTACAACACTTGCCCGAAAAAACCCGGTTGAATTTTCAATCTTTAATTTTCACTTGTGAATCGGCTGGCATTTCCCCACCGTTCAAATAGCGGTAACTCATCCGAGAAATATCCCGAATTAATGTTTGAGCAGGCTTCTCGGTTTCCGGCGGATGCTTCACCATCACCGCCACCAAATAACGCTTACCGTTCGGCAAATCCACCATCCCCGCATCCGCAAGCATTGTATTAATATTTCCGGTTTTGTGAGCAATAACTGAACCCTCGCCCAAACCTCTCGGCAGCAAAGAATCGTTTTTAGTTTGGCGCATGATTTGCAAAATGCGATCGCGCGATTTCACTGATACCAAACTCCCCCGATCGATCTGGGCTATGATATTAATCAAATCCTGGGGACTGGTAGTATTAGTTCCCTCCAAATCCGGCAAATTATTGCGGATAACCGTCGCCCTCAAACCCCAATTTGCAAACTGCTGATTCAACACGTCAGCACCTCCCAACAACTCAATCATCATATTTGTCGCCGTATTGTCGCTGACAACAATCATGTTTTTGGCAACTTCCAAAGCCGAATACTTCTTACCCGGTGCGTCGTCTTGCATCTCCCCAGAACCGCCGACAATGTGTTCCGACTTCAGCGTCAGCGTCTGATCTAACTGCACTTTGCCATCCTCTACTGCTTGGAAAAAAGCTACTAAAATTGGTACTTTAATCGTGCTAGCTGAAGCAAAAGCAGTATCGCCGTTAAAATTTAGGTAGCTTCCAGTATCTAAATCGACTAGAAATATTCCGGCTGTCAAACTAGGATTTTCTGTTGCTAAAACCTGAACTTGCGTTTTCAAAGCCCCTAATTCTTGATTCAGTTGCAGCGCTTCAGGGGCCGCCGCTGCTGCAGATGCGCTATCGGCTGGGTTGTTCTGCCCTGCGGTGGTTTCTTCTTCTGCCGCTACAGTAGATGCTCGAGTCACACCATTCACCACAGACAGCAGCGTCCCGCAAATCACCGCAATCCCAACTCCCAAAATCAGCAAGCGAGTAGCGTACACCAAGGGCGGCACGGTTCGAGGTGCAGAGCGTTTGCCGGGTCTCTGGCTCGCTTGGGGACGCGGTTTCGACACGGGGGCTTTTTTGGTATTTGGGCGCGATCGCGTGTCTGGAATGCGCACAGGAGGCTCCAGGGGAGTAGGAGTCGAAAGCTCGCTGGTGGGATTGGGGGCGATCGAACTCACATTTTCCCGATTCGGGTTCGGAAAATCGAACAAATCCACAGCAGCGAGGCTTTTTTTGCCTGGTGGGCGACTCTTTGACAGGGGAATTTTGCTGGTTCTGGGTTGTCTGGGGTTAATGGCAGATCTAGGATCGGATAAAAAGTCTTGTGTAGTCAATTCTTCCAAAGGTGCGGGAGAATTGGCTCTAATTCTGCTGCTGCGGCCTTGTTGCGGTGCCAAAGTCGGAGGTTGTGGCGATCGAATTTCTGAATTGCCGTTTTGCGGTTGTTCCCGGCGGCGGCGGCCCGAGTTGCCAGACTGACTTGCTTTGCCGGACTTAGGCTGCTTTGAGCCGGAGTTGGGAGAGGATATCGAGGATATCACCGATAATATCGATCCTTTGGGAAACCGCTCTGCCACGTCTTACTCCTTCATCACTACTGTAAAGTTCAAGTTTAAGATTTTTCTGCTTGCGAGCCAATCGATTTTAGATTTTAGATTTTAGATTTTAGATTTGCCCCAGATGCTGCATGGTATCAGCAACCGGGTTTATTGCTCGCAAATTATCGCAAAGGTTAGGTTTTTAGTCAAGAAACCCTGTTATGAAGGTGACAAGTGGGTGCAGGACTGTTCTCTGTGAAAAAAATCCTCAATCTCACATCCCCAATTATCAGCATTTCTCCTAGCTATCCGTTGGAGTTTCTGGCAACGCCCCATCCAGAGTATCAGAAACTGTCTCTCGCGGGTAAGTTTTTATTGCCCATTCTGTTTGCCGGAGGACGCCCCGCAGCATGGCGACTTCCTCAATTGTCGGATAGGCCCTATTGTACAAACGCCGAAATTTTTCCATCCGACTGGCTGCTGTGTGCGGCTGCAAATATCCTATTTTGAGTAGCAGCGTTTCTAGTTGCTGGTAATATCCCTCTAAATTTTCCAAGGGTGCACTGGTGAGGGGAGGAGAGGGATTTTCTGTCTGGCTGGTTGCAAGTTGTTCTTGGTAACAAGTTGATAAATTATCTGTTGCATCGGGTATTGAAGAGGATCTTCCTCTGGATATGCCTTCCCCGGCTGAGCCTGGGAACGAGGCATCTTCTGGTTCCAGCTTCCGTCTTCCTTCATCCCTCTTCCTGACATCCGTTACATCCGTTACATCCGTTACATCCGTTACATCCGTTGCCGAACTTCCTTCTTCCCTCTTGCTGACATCCGTTATATCCGTTACAGAATCCGTTGCCGAACTTCCTTCTTCCCTCTTCCTTCTTCCTTCTTCCCGATACAGTTCGTAGCAGCAGATAGCGACTGCTTGGGCGAGATTTAGGGAAGTGTAGGCATCGCTGCTGGGAATGCGGATCAGGCGCTGAGCGCGGTTTAATTGGGCATTGGTCAAGCCGCAGTCTTCTGGGCCGAAAATTAGGGCGCTGGGGGCTTCTAGGAGCCAAGGCAAGGCATCTGCGGGATCTTCTAGCTGTGTTGGCAACGATCGACCATCGTCTCCTGTAGTCGCGATCGCTCTGACACACCCCACCAAAGCAGTCGGCAAACTCTCGACTACTTTGGCAGTTTCCAATATGTCGGCGGCGCGAACTGCCATCAGCCGGGCTTCTTCTCCTAAATGATCGCAGTGAGGATTTACCAAAACTAATTGGTGCAAACCCATATTTTTCATGACGCGGGCCACAGAACCGACATTCAATGGGCCTGCAGGTTCTACTAAGACTATTCGGATGTTGGTGTCGGCCGTTGAGAGCATTTTTATTTGGGGAGGTGTTAGGCAGAAATTGGTTGTTTTGTTTGTTTTGATTAAAATTTAATCAGTAATATAATGTCCAAATTAGCATGGCCAAGCAGCGATCAAAATCTGATTTACCGATAAAAATGTGCCCGGTGTGCGATCAACCTTTTACTTGGCGCAAAAAATGGGCGGACTGCTGGGATGAGGTCAAATACTGCTCCGAACGCTGTCGTCGCCGCCGTTCGGCGGCTCAAGATTAAAAATTTAGGGGAAGTTGCTCGATCGAGGCTAAGATTGCAAAGGAAAAATTTTACTTTATTAGGTTATAAATTATGGCATCGCAACAAGTGCAACCAAAGCTCGTTATTCACGGCGGTGCCGGCAGTTCTCTACACAGTAAAGGCGGAATTGAGGCGGTGCGGAAATCGCTTTACGATGTTTTAGAGGAAGTTTATCCGCTGCTGAAAAACGGTGCAAGTGCCGTAGATGCAGTGGTGCGGGGCTGCCAATTGCTGGAAGATGACCCGCGATTCAATGCCGGTACTGGTTCTGTGGTGCAGTCGGACGGTCAAATTCGGATGAGTGCTTCGCTGATGGACGGTTTGATGCAGCGTTTTAGCGGGGCGATTAATGTTTCTCGCGTTCAAAATCCGATCGAACTTGCTAAATTTTTGCAGACTTCCGACGATCGGGTTCTCTCTGATTTTGGTTCCGCGGAATTGCTGCGAGAACTTCACTTGCCGATTTACGATCCGATGACGGATTTGCGTTTGCACGAGTGGATGCAGGAACGCCAAGGCAATTTTAGCAAAGCAATGGCTGACGTGGTGGCCGAGCCGGCCGGTATGGGTACGATCGGAGTCGTAGCTTTGGATTTTCATGGACGCTTGGCTGCTGGGACTTCGACTGGTGGCAAGGGTTTTGAGCGGATTGGCCGGGTTAGCGACTCGGCGATGCCGGCGGGAAATTACGCCGCTGGAAGTGCCGCGGTAAGCTGTACGGGGATTGGCGAGCACATTATGGACGAGTGTTTGGCCGCGCGAATTGTGATTCGGGTAACGGACGGTTTGAGTTTGAAAGCTGCTTTTGAGCGTTCTTTTACTGAAGCTGACGAACGTCAACGGGATTTTGGCGCAATTGGAATTGATGCTAGCGGTGCGATCGCTTTCGGCAAAACTAGCGAGGTGATTTTGGGTGCTTTTCACAACGGTATGCAAATGGGCGATACTTTGGAAATGAGCAAAGGAACGTTAATTTTTGTTGCTTAAAAAGGATCTCGAGATTGTCAGTCTGCGATCGAGATACCCGACTTGTTCAAAAAGTCGGGTATCTCGATCGGCGTTAGTTTTATATCAAATCCGGTGGCATCAGAATTGATATTATATCAAATCCGGCAGCAGGCCGGAATGATATCAAATCCGCGCTTCATCGTCGGGCGTAAACTCGAATCAAGCTACCAACAAATAATTCGCGCAATTTTCACTTTTTTGACCCCGAGTCATTAGTCATTAGTCAACACTCAACAGTCAACAGTCAACAGCCAACAGTCAACAGCCAACAGTCAACAGCCAACAGTCATCAGTCAACAGTCAACAGTCAACAGTCATCAGTCAACAGTCAACAAGCACGGACGGTGCAACCGGAATCGATATTCTTAAATCCGCAGTTGCCAAATTTTAACAGTACCATTCTCCGCGCCGCTGACGAGAGTTTCGCCCAAAAGCCCGATCGCCACCGCAGAAACCGGGCTAGAATGTGCATCTAAAGTGTGCAGCAATTCGCCGCGAAGATTCCAAAGTCTAACTGTACCGTCAAAACAGCCCACTGCAAAGTATGTCCCGTCGGGGCTAATTGCGGCGGCGGAGGTGATGCGAATTGCTGTTTGCAGGGAATGCAATAATTCCCCTGTTTGCAAATTCCACAGTGCGATCGTTCTGTTGCCGTGAGTGACGAGAATTTTGCTATCAGGAGTAATTGCCACATAATTTTCGCTGCCAAATGTTCGCCTCACTTCTCCCCCCGGCAGTTCCCACAAAGTGACTGTTGCCCGACAGAAACCGCTGACTGCATTGAGTCCGCTGGCTACTAGCATTTTGCCGTTGGGACTCAGGGCGATCGCACTTATGTCATCCCCTTGATAGCCTTCCAAAACTTGCAGCAGTTGGCCGCTGTTGAGGTGCTGAAGCTTGACAGTGCTGCAGGTGGTGCCGATCGCCAAAATTTGCCAGTCGGGGCTTACGGCGACGGATTCGTGGCGGTGTACATCTGCCAAACGCTTCAGCAGTTGGCCGTTTTGCAGGTTCCAGAGTTTGACTGTACCCGCACGCGATCGCGTCAGCAGCGTTTTGCTGGCGGGGCTGAAAGCAACTAGCAACACGGCTGTGGAATGTCCGAAAATCGTCTGCAGCAGTTGACCGCTGTGCAAACTCCAAATTTTCACTGTAGAGTCCTCAGATCCTGTGGCGAGGAATTGTCCGTTGGGACTAATAGCGGCAGATAAAATCCTGTCTGAATGGTGGAGAGTGGCTTTTAATATGGCGCCGGTTGAGGTTTTTGGCTGCGTTTTATACCCGGCTAGTTCCAGCCAGTCGATCGCGTCTCTCCAGTTGTTGAGAGCGTTTCTGGGTCGATTTGTCAATAATTCTATGTATCGGTACAAAGTTTTTGACAAATCAACTTCTACACCTTTGATTTGTTTGTTGAGAAAAACCGCTATTTCGGCGGGGCTGTAACCGCAAAGCAAGCCACACAAGTGTCGCTTTTGGACGGGTGTCAGCCCTCTTCTGGTGTGGGGGGCGAATTGTTTTTTGGCCTTTGACAAGTCAGTGTAAAGCTTTTCGATGTCCCAGCCGTTGCTGGCCCGTGCAAATGGTTCTTCTGGCGGATCGGGGGTAGAGGGTATCATTTGCGGCAGTCGCGATCGAGTTGCTAGTCCAATTCCTAACCAAAATCCTAACATTGGCTGTGCGCCATCGAACAGTTTTCACCGCTAATCTATTTTTAATACAGCAAACAGGGAAAAGAGTTTCAGACTGAAAGTTCGCCTAACTCCTTACCTTTACAGTTTGCCAAACAACCATACATCAATTTGATGCAACTCTTGTGGGGTGGGCAGGAAAACCCGCCATCAAAATACAATTATGACTTTTATGAACTTAATTAATGAATTTATGAATTGACCTTAAAAGAAATTTGTTGAAGAATTGTAGTTAAGAGCTTTTCTGTACCTTTACAGTTTGCCAAACAACCATACATCAACCGGAGAAATAGAAAATGTCTGGAATTGCGATCGGCTTATTTTTCCTCCTGGGTTTTCTTTTAAGTTTTGCTGGTTATATCTGGGGATTAGTTCTAGCTTTCCAACAGGAAACTATTTGGGGATTGCTTTACTTTTTTATCCCGGGTGTCGCCTTAGTTTTTCATGTCAAATACTGGAGCAATCTCAAAATCAGAAAAGCTTTTTTAGTTCAATGTGGTGGCTTGCTAATGTTTCTATTAGGAGGCCTTACTACTTATGTATTTCACGCCAAAGATTTCAAGACAATCTCTCAATCTGGGGTTGATGTAGAGCAGGGATCTAGCGAGCAATCGCCCTCTTCTTTTCCTTCGGATTTCAACACTTCTCCATCACCAATTCAAGAGCCATCTCCTGATGTCTATGCAACACCAGGTGCTGAGCCTAATTTTGGTACTGTTGGCGGTCAACAATATGACTTCAATCAATCGATGCAGCTTGGGAAATTAGCCTACACGAAGGGAGACTATCAAACAGCTTTAATCAATTTTAACAGAGCTGTACAAGCAAATCCCGGCGATGCTGAGGCCCTGAAGGGGGTTGAGGATACCAAAAAGGCGATCGCCCAAGCAAAGACAAAATAATCCACAGCTTAAAAAATTACGGTTCTTTATCAGTCTAAGTCTGCCTGGGCAGACTTAAACCATTATCCTTGAACATTCACTTGAAATTGATTCAATATAAAATCATGCAACAGACATCTGACAAGCTCGAATTCCAAGAGATGTTCGGATTTTGGCTACAGCTATTAGTTGGGGGGAGTTTTTTAGTAATCGGTTTGTCTATTGGTTGGTATTCAGGCGATTTATTTGCTTATTTATTTGCTGTCCTTGGTTTGCTTTTGGTGATATTTGTAGAGATTGAAATCATTACATTTGATAAAAATCTCGGTCATATGACTATCAAGCGGCATAAACCACTCCTTGCCAAAACGAAAGTTGTCAAACACCTGATTCAAGATATTTCAGGCGTGGAGATACAAGGAATGAGTGGTGACAGTAGTAATACATATCGCGTCTGTCTTGTGTTGGAATCAGGTAAGCGACGTGTTCCTCTAACTTCTGGTTTCAGCAGTGGTTTCGGAGACAAGCACAAAAAAGCTGAAATCATTGCGAATTTTTTGGAGATTAGAAATTACAGTCTTGGCGGCTTTACCAGCCAAGAAACTTCTAGCGAAGAAATTCAATGGAAGAGTGTAGAAGAAGAGATTCTCCACTGGGAAACCGCAATCAAAAGTGACCCTACTGATGCTGATGCTCACATAAAATTGGCATTAGCTTTGATTAGTCAAGGCCAAACAAAAAATAAAGAACAAGCAATGGGCTACCTAAAACAGGCGGAGGCTATTTTCAAAAGTCAAGGCTATGACGAGGAAGCAATGCAGGCGGCCCAATTGTACGGCATGGCTTATTGGGGAATGCTTGGAAAGTAAGGTTCAGATTATCAGGATTTACGCACTTCGACTCCTCGAAACCGGGTTTGATGGACGAAAAGACGCCTTGCAACCCGCACTCTGTAAAAAACCCGGTTTCTGATTCTCCATCAAATTATCGGAAATCTAAAGAGGAAATATGAATAAACTTCTGGTCAAAAAAATAGTTTTTTTATTAATGGCTGCATTGACCTTATTTATGGTCACAGTGACTCATGTAGCGGCCCAAGAAATACCATTCTACTGGGATAATATCAACGTCACAATCGACGTTCAAACTAACGGAGATATGTTAGTTACGGAAACGCAAAAATATGTGTTTACAGGAAACTACAGGAATCAACGGTATCGCTATATCCCTTTAGATAAGGTCGCTGAAATTAAAGATGTGACCGTTGAAGAAAATAATCGAACAATTGCCAGTAGCACTGGGATTGAAAATAATCAATTTTGGATTCGTTGGGAACATGAATTAAAACCGCCAGAATCACATACTTTTGTAATAAAATATCGTGTGGTAGGTGGATTGCAGGTTAATGGTCAAAATACTCAAGTTTTTTGGAAAGCCATTTGGGCCGATCGCAAATCCCCGATCAAAGCTAGCCAAGTCACGGTTAAACTGCCGGATGTTCTAGCTGGGAAAGCCTCTTCTTTCCAAAGCTTCGGCACACCGACGACAGTGCGTCAAATCGACGGTCAAACATTTGTATTTACAGCTAAGCAAGCGCTACCTCCACAGCAAGAATTAGAGGTTCAAATTACATTTCCCACAGGAATTATTAAGCTGTCACCTCCATCAGGGCAGAATAGCAGTGGTTCCGGTGTCACAATAGATGGTTCTTCGCCACTAGGGGGATTTCTCGGATTCATACCAGGAGCGCTCGCACTCATACTATTCACTTCACCGATATGGATGTTTTTTGTGCTTTTGTTCATAAACACACCTTCCTCGGGTGGTGGTGGCGATAGTGATGCCGGCGGTAGTGGTAGCGATAGTTATGGCGGCGGTGGTGGTGACGGCGGTGGCGGTGGTGGTGACGGCGGTGGCGGTGGCGGTGGTGGCGGCGATTAATATCAAGCCTGGTTAATTAGCCATCATATTGTGTACGAAGTCAGACTGTTAATTTGTGGAAAATCTCGCATATCTTTGCCTAACACTATGAACCCCTACGAACAGAAAAAATCGTTAAAGCGATTAACAACTATCTGCACCAGCAAAAATAACAAAAAATAGCAGAGTGCGAAAAACCCGATTTCTGCAGCTTGCCGACTGACGCAGAAACCGGGTTTTTCATCAAAATCTCTCGTAGAGCGCCATCGCTCCCGTTATAAAAACCCGGTTTCTTTGGTATCGAGGGCGCAAGTCCCGATCGGGTGGAAACTCATCATCAAAAAAGTGAACGATTGTTCACTTTTTTGGTTCTTTTAACTTCCAACCTGGTTTGACAACTTGCCGGGAACGGGCAATTACTAAACAGTCATTTGGCACATCTTCCGTCACTACAGAACCCGCCGCTACAGTAACATCTTCCCCCAAAGTTATCGGTGCAACCAGCACGCTGTTAGAACCGATTTTAGTTCGATCGCCTATTTGAGTTTTGTGCTTGTTTTTTCCGTCGTAATTCGCCGTAATTGTCCCAGCACCGATGTTGACTTTTTCTCCCAAAGTCGCGTCGCCTAAATAAGACAAGTGAGCGACATTACTTCGATCGCCTATTTGAGTATTTTTCAATTCTACAAAATTGCCGACGCGACAGTTCGCCCCAATTTCTGCGTGTCCCCGCAAGTGTGCGTAAGGGCCTATTCGCGAATTTTGGGCTACCATACTGTCAGAAACCACCGAATAAAGCACAGTCACGTTTTCTGCAATTTGACTGTTTTCGATCAAACTGCCGGGGCCGATGCGACTCCCCGAAGCGATCGAAGTTTGTCCCCGCAAGTGAGTTTGCGGTTCAATTACCACATCCGGCTGCAACTCTACCGTATCGTCGATCGTGATGCTGTTGGGATCTATCAGCGTCACTCCCGCCGTCATCCACTTGTCCTTTACCCGCGTTTGCAAAATATCGCAAGCTGTGGCTAAATGTTTGCGATCGTTAATTCCCAATATTTCTTGATAATCTTCCACATCCACTGCCATCACCGGATCGAGGAAATTTACCGTATCGGTTAGGTAATATTCTTTTTGGTCATTTTCTGCCTTCAATTCTGGCAAAATTTTCTCTAAATCCGGCCAGTGAAAGCAGTAAACACCTGCATTAATTCGGTGGCTTTGCTTTTGAGCTTGTGTGCAGTCGCGGTCTTCGACAATTTGCTGGACTAAGTTTTGACTGTCGGTAAACACTCGCCCGTATCCTTGAGGATTCGGCAAATTAGCTGTCAATAAAGTAGCAGAGTTTTGGTGCTGTTTGTGAATTGCCATCAATTGTTTGATAGTTTCTGGCCTCAGCAAAGGTACATCTCCATTTAAGACCAGCAAATCTCCTTGAAATCCCTCTAAGTGAGGCAGCAATTGTTGGATGGCGTGGCCGGTTCCCAATTGTTCGGTTTGTTCGACAAATTCTAGGGGAGGAGATTGAGGATTGTCCGGTATTTCTTTACCACCCATCAAAGCTTCTTTGACGAGTTCGCCTCGATAACCGACGATGACAATTCGCCGGGAAACTTGAATTTCTTGACAACTTTGGAGGACTCGCTCAACTAGCGATCGACCGGCCAATTCGTGTAGAACTTTGGGCAAGTCAGATTTCATGCGCGTGCCGCGTCCAGCAGCTAAAATTGCTATTGCTACCATTGTGCGATCGAGTTTTTTGCTATAAAAACTTGAATATTGACTAAATGATGATATCACTCGCTGTCCGTCGATGGCACTGCGATCGCACAATTTTTTAATCTCAAATCTCGAATCCGCGCGATCTAGACTTTTTCCAGGCGGATGTCGGTTTTAGAGGCGATGCTTGCGATATCTGAACTGGCGCGCCCGGTATCAAAAACCGGTGCAGCAGTATTTAGCGGTCCAGCTAGAGGACTTGCATTCCTCACTACAAACCTGAGTTCGGCTTTGATCAAGCAATGCAAGTCCTTCCCCAAGGGATGCGAGGGGGAGCGAGAGTGAGAATTTGCATCTTTGGGCGGGGATTTGCCGCGATATATTATACTATTCATTGAATTTCAGTTAGGGTGTTTTCAACTTAAAAAAACTATTTATGACTTTTTCATTCCTTCTGCATTATCAGGTGTCCAGCGATGACAGAGCTTAATTTTCAGGAACTTGCCAAGCAGGGAAATCTCGCCACTGCGATCGCATCTTGGCTCAACACCCAGTTGCAATCTGAAGGCATCACAGCCTCCGCGAATCTCGACGGCGACTGTTTGGATGTAATTCTTGAGGCCGAGCAGGTACCGATAGAAGATACGGTAGTTGATTTTGTCCGCACCGAGCTGACGAATTTGCAGCCGGATTCGATTCGCAAAGTGAAGGTTGAGGGCAGAGAAAGCGGTCAGATTGCTGCTGCTTGGAGTCAAGAGTTTAGTTTGGAGAACAGCAATTTTGAACCACACAGCTTTGGGGGAGAATCTGCGCCAAATACTGCGGTTGCTAATATGGATGATCGCACAGAGATGGAGAGCAATATTGATGAGGAAAAACCGCCGGAACTGGCTGCATTTGAGAACCGGCTGCGATCGACTTTTATTGTAGTTGGGCTGGTGACGGGTATGTTGGCGATCGCCGTGGTGGCGTTTGTCGGTAAGATTGTGAACCAGCCAGCAGCAACTGCGGGGAAGAATCTAGATGAAACAGCAAATTTAGCATCTGCACCGGATACTGCACCAGATACTTTTCGAGAAGCCGTTAACAGCGCAGTCAAAGCATCAGAATTGGGGCGAGCGGCAAAAACCAAGGAAGATTGGGCGACAGTGACCGATCGCTGGCAAGAAGCGGTATCATTAATGAGAAGAGTACCGGAGTCTAGCCCTAACCATCAACTAGCTCAGACAAAAGTGCTCGAGTATCAGAAATATCTGCTTTACGCTCAAGAAGCAGCAGTAAATCCCCCTCTGCCAACTCCAACTCCCGCCACAGCCGAAAAAGCACCTTCGGAGAAAGCAACTCCTAAAAAATCCAATTCGCCCAAAGAAACTTCGGAGAAAGCAACTCCTAAAAAATCTAATTCTGAAAAAAGATCTTCGGAGAAAGCAACTTCTAAGAAATCTCCTTCCGACCAAGCAGAACCCGAGAAAAAGGCTCCTTCCAGATAGAGGTTAAAACATAGATTTGAAGAATTATGACTGACAACACTTTAATCGTTTCTCCTGAATGGTTAGCCACCAATACCGAAAATCCGGAAGTTGTAATTATTGACTGTCGGTTTTCCCTCGCCGACCCTGAATTAGGACAAAAACAATATCAAGAAAGTCACATTCCCGGAGCTTTCTATTTAGATTTAAACCGGAACCTCGCGAGTTCAGTTGGCAAACACGGCGGCAGACATCCGCTGCCAAATATTGAAGAATTAGCTGATAAATTGAGCGCGATCGGCATTAATTCAGCCGAAACTTTAGTCGTCGCCTATGACGATTCGCGGCTGGCTTTTGCGGCTCGTTTGTGGTGGCTGCTGCGATATATGGGACACAGCAAAGTCGCTTTGTTAGACGGCGGTTTCAGCGGCTGGAAAGCGGCGGGATATCCGGTAACAAATATTTTGCCAGAACCCCGCGCGGGTAACTTTGTTGCCCACGTGCAGCAGGATTTGGCGGTAGATATTGAGGCAGTAAAAGAGCGTAAAGACTTGCCGGGAACGGTTTTGGTTGATTCGCGAGAAAGCGAGAGATATGAAGGTTTGCGAGAGCCGATCGACCCCATTGCAGGTCACATTCCGGGTGCGGTTAACTATCCTTGGCAAGAGGTGACGGATAAAACGGGAAATGTGCGATCGACCTCGGAACAAAAACATCGGTGGGCGGAATTAGAAAAAGCCGAAGAAATCATCGTTTATTGCGGTTCCGGGGTGACGGCTTGCGTTAATTTACTGTCTTTAGAAATTGCTGGGATTCCCGATGCTAAACTTTATGTCGGTAGCTGGAGCGACTGGTGCTCTTATCAGTTATAGGGTGTACTCATCGAGATGATTGTTGACTGATGACTGTTGACTAATGACTAATGACTAATGACTAATGACTAATGACTAATGACTAATGACTGTGAGTTGTAGGGTGCGCACCGCGCACCAAAGCGGGGAATCACTTCGGCGCACCTTACGGGGAATAAAAGGAAAATCAAATATAGCAACCGCCAAGACGGCTAGGGCGTTGTTAAGGGCTGAAACGATTGATTTTATTGCTTCTTCCTTCTTCCTTCTTCCTTCTTCCTTCTTCCTTCTTCCTTCTTCCTTCTTCCTTCTTCCTTCTTCCTTCTTCCTTCTTCCTTCTTCCTTCTTCCTTCTTCCTTCTTCCTTCTTCCTTCTTCCTTCTGCTATAATACCCTAAAAATCAAAATAAATATAAGGCAAACCGCCTTCGGGAGCCAACACCCAAACCGCATACAAACAAAGCGGTACTAACACCAATTTCATCGGCCAATTTAACTCTAACTTCAAACCCCGACTCAACGCATAATTCCCCAGCATCGCCGCAGCCAAAGCCGCCAATATCCAAGTTAAATGTACTCTTTCCAAACCCAAAGCTTCCACATAAACTTTATCTGCAAACTGTACGTCAGCAGTGTGTCCCCACAAATGCGAAATCGCCCATCCAGAATCCTTTAAATCGGGAAGGCGGAAAAATATCCAACTACCAAAAACCATCGCCTGAGTCAACAGCCAACCGATCGCAATCCCGATCGGATTTTCCCACAAAAACTCCAGCCGGAACCGCTTAAACAGCACATCAGTCAGCCGATGAACCGCCAAAGCCAAACCGTGCAAACCTCCCCACACAATAAATCCCCAAGCCGCCCCGTGCCAAATTCCCGCAATTAACATTACCAGGGACAAATTTAGACAAGTGCGCCACAAACCGACTCGCGAACCCCCCAAAGGAAAATACAAATAATTGCGCAACCAATCCCCTAAAGTCATGTGCCATCGTCGCCAAAAATCGGCTATGCTGGCACTAAAATAAGGGAAATCAAAATTTGGTGGCAAATACCAACCCAGCAGCAAAGCAGTACCGCGCGCCATGTCAACATAGCCACTAAAATCGAGATAAAGTTGCAGCCCGTAAGCAAAAATCGCCAGCCACAAATCCTCGCTACCCGCCCGCTGCAAATTGGTAAAGCTTAAATCGACATAAATTCCCAAGTTATCGGCGAAAAGACCTTTTTTTACTGCACCAAAGGCGATCGTCCAAAGTGCCTCAGAAAGGCGATCGGGCGTCGGAAATTTCTGGGTTTTCAGTTGATAGATCAAGTTGTGATACCGAGTAATCGGGCCGGAAATCAGTTTTGGAAAAAACAACTTGTAAGCAGCAAAGTGCAGCAGCGAAGTAGCAGTAGGTGCGCCTCGGTACACGTCAATCAAATAAGCAATGCACTCAAAGCAAAAGAAACTCAATCCCAGGGGTGCGATGACGTGACTTTTCACCCAGTCAGCACCGTCGAGAGCAAAAGGCCAATTTAACAAAGTGCCGATCGAACTCAATAAAAAAGGCACATACTTAAAGCCCAGAAGCAGCAACACATTCAGGCAAATTCCTATCCACAGCAGCCACAAACGGCGGCGGTTCCAAGATTCATTAGCAATCCGCCAATCCAGAGGTTCCCCAATCGCCATCGCCAAGCAGTAATTAAACAGAATGCCGGCTAACAGCAGAGGAATGTACCAAATTTGCAGCGAAGCGTAAAAAATCAGACTAGCGGTCAGCATGATGAACAGCCGCCACCACCGCGCCGGAACCGACCAGTAAGCCGCAAATAAAACTAGCAGAAACAGGGCATATTGAAGGGAGATGAAAGTCATACCATTTTAGATTTGAGATTTTAGATTTGAGATTTGGGAATGGCTTACTCTGTAGGGGTTTGGATCTTGCTTAGAGTTGCATTATTTTTTTAAACAGGTGTCATTTTTCACTAATAAATAAGCTCGGATATTCGATCGAGACACGGCGCCGCACCCAAGACTTGACAACAATCCGGCTAAAACCCTCTGTCTCTCTCATTTTTCCCGCAGCCTCGATCCTCTTCGCATCCGCCTTAAAAAGGGGGATTTTGAAAGTGCTTCCAGTTCAACCCTTCTTAAGGTAGGGGGGATCGAGACTCGCTCAACTAGCGAGATTTATTATGGATTTTAGCCGCTGACACGAAAAAAGGCACTGCCTAAGTCCCTACTATATTTTGTCGGCAACTGAGAACTGCTATATTTTACAGCACCAAGGTTAAATGCTGTTGCAATTTAAATAAATATTGCCTGCTATCAAACCATACCCATTTTAAAAAGTCTTGCTACAATCCTCTGTCTTATACCAATTATTAATTGTCGCAGATACCCGTCACGACTTAGGCAAAGCCTCAGTCGCTACAGATGCTCGCGTACAATCTATATATATGTAGCACTACTTTTCAGAATTATTATAAATTAAGTGCTGCCTTAATGAGAGCGGATTTAATTTGAGTGTTCGCCTGCTGGCGGGAGGTATTCGTTTTAGAAAGCACCACAACGGTATCGGTAGACAAATCCTCCTATTCCCAAATTTCTCAATGTTGGGAAGTCATCACCATAGCAGGTATTTGGCAAGTAGCCCGATCGCATTTCAACTCTTCCAAAACCTCAAATCCGGTCAGATCCGGCATCATAACGCCCTTGAAAAATTGCGACTGGTTGCTCAAAAAGCAGCCGGTCGCAATTTTTCAACTCTCTTGGCTGCCTCGATCGCAGTACAATGAATTTGTGTTCACAAGTTTTTCAGCAAATACTGAAAAACTATCTTCATCCTCCCCAATCAAAACTTTGGCTGCTGAATCCGGCGCTGAGGAGGGAGAATTTGCGCTCGCCAGCGGTATTTCATCTCCCTTAGCAGCGGACATTTCCAAAGAGTTTTCTTCATCTGGAACATACACGATCGGCAGTTTGACAAAAAAAGTCGAACCCACTCCGGGCGAACTGGTAATGGCAATACTTCCCCCCAGAAATTCCGCCAGTTTTTTGCACAGAGACAATCCCAATCCGGTGCCTTTGACGCCCTTCTGCAATGGATTTTCTATTTGGACAAATTCTTCAAAAATGCGTCTTTGGTCGGCTGGGGAAATGCCAATGCCCGTATCTGCCACTGAAAAAGTAACTGTTTCCCCCTCTCCTATTTCCGCAGCAACTCGAACTTCGCCTGCTTCGGTAAACTTGAGGGCATTAGAAATCAGATTGCGCAAAATCTGAGAAACTTTTCCCTCGTCAGTTGTGAGGGTGGGAAGTTCTAGAGGCGCTTCAAAAATCAGAGTAACGGCCGAGTTTTGGGGAAGCAGGGGGCGCATCATTCCTCGCAGGGCGCTGAACAAATCTTCGACTTCAAAATCAGCCACGCGACTCGTTAGTTTTCCGGCTTCCACTTTGGCTAAATCTAACGAGTCGTTGACAAGTTCTGCGAGAGACTCAGCGGATTTGTGTATGTAATTTACTTGCTTTTCCTGTTCGGGTGAAAGTTCTCCGTCTAGGCGATTTAACAATATTTCCGAAAGCAGCAAAATTACCGTTAGCGGAGTGCGAAACTCGTGGCTCATATTGGAGAGAAAGCTGGTTTTGAGTTGGCCCTCTCGCCGGAGAGATTCGGCTTTGTCGTTCAATTCGGCGTAAAGTGCCACGACTCCGCGATTGGTATCTTCTAGTTGTTGATTTAATTGTACGAGTTCTTCTTGACGCTGGCGGAGTTCCTCTAAAGTGCGAAGTAATTCTTGATTTTGCTGCTGAATTTCGGCGTAGGGATCTTCGGGGATTTGGCGCGTTAGTTTGTCAACTAATTGATTTAGTTCGATCGCACTCAGCGTAGGCATATGTTTGGAAAAGTGCTTAATTAATTGTACAGCGGTGCCGCGATCGGGCGCCGAATCGATTTCCACCTCGTGCATCAACCGTTTTGCCGCCGCTAAACCGAGTCCCGCACCAGTTTGCGATCGAAAATTGGGGCTCAACACAACCGCTAAATCAGCAATTCCCGGCCCGGTGTCGGAAATCCGAGTCCGAAAAATTTGGGGCGATTCCCCTTCCACAATGAATTCTACTTTGCCGCCACCTGCATATTTGAAAGCATTGCGGGCAATTTCGGAAACTGCTGTGGCGATGCGGGTTTGTGCTTGGGAATCGAATCCCAGCCCTGCGGCAATTTGGCGAGCTTTTTGGCGTACTTGTACGATGTCTTGTTCAAAGCGGACTTGGGCCGTCAGGATTAGGTAACTCACGCTGCTTCTCTCATCTTGACTACTATAAACTGGTGGAAAGCCAAAGTTGTTCGACAAGTGCGTCGCGGTTTTGTGTGAGTTCGTGACAAAGCCGATCGAACAATGGCTTTTTGAAGCATAAAATGAAACTCGCTATTTCTGAGGGAGTAAAGCCTCTCTGAACGCGCTGGCGCGAAACGGATGCTACCAGCACCCGCTATATAAGATTGACATAAAGCGGACAAGACTGACATCTCGGACACTTAAAACTTATTTCCTGTGTCTATGTAGGGAGTCGGCTCCTTCTCCTGGTCAGGCGTCTATTCATGACTAGCCATCCTTACTCGATTTTTTGAGACTGATGCTAAATTAATCGCAGCATTCAAGTCTCGATTACAATTGTTACAACAAGCCTCATAAACAAACACTCGCGCTTGAAGTGGCATCGGTTGAACGTGACCACAGCTTGAGCAAGTTTTAGATGAGGGATACCATCTATCTACCAGTTCGACAACAGTGCCGTAAATGGGAGATTTATAAGTGATTTCGCGTCGAAATTCATAAAATCCTGAGTCTACAACTGAAGAAGCCAGCTTGTGATTTGCCACCATCCCAGAAACATTTAAATCTTCGATACGGATGTGAGCATACTTCTGACTGATTTCTGTCGTTGTTTTCTGCAAGAAATCTCGTCGCCTCTGAGCAATATCGGCGTGTTTTTTAGCCTGATTGCGATAAAATTTCTGAGCGTTTTTCGAGGCTTTAATCCCAAGTTTTCTATTGCCTAATTGCTTGTTTCGATTGCGGTACAGTAGTTTCCCTAGCTTGATTTTCGCTTGTTTTAGGGAATCTGGCAGTTGGTATACCGTACCGTCACTCAAGGCGGCAAAGGTGGAAACTCCTAAATCTCTGCCTATAGTTTCGGAGACTGAGTGATATAAAGGGGGGATTTTCTCGGCTTTTATTTTAAAACTGACGTACCATTTATCCGCAGTGCGGCTGATGGTAAATGTTTGAGAGCAACAGTTGTACCGGATAGCTTCTTTCAGGCGAAAGGTTCCCATTGTAGGAATTTTTATCCGATTGCCAGCTCTCAGAAATACTGGCCCATTGCTGCTGTCTACCGTAAACGAGTCCCCGGATTTCTTGCGTTTGAAATTAGGAAAGCCACTTAAACCTTTAAAAAAACGTTCTAGGGCGCTATTGAAGGCAATGAAAGCATTTTGATAAACGCGGGATGATAAAGTTTTAGTCCATTGATATTCTGGTTGTTTTTTGATGAAGTTTGTGAAGGTTTTTTTGATGAGGGAAATTTTTCGAGTACGGCTAACTTTGATATCCATCACGCCCAAGTAAAGGGTACGAGCTTTCGTTATAGCAAAACCGAGCGTAACCGGCGTGTCGCGCCATCCTTGTACGTTTCGAATTGTTGAGTTTTAGTTCTAGCTTGAGGGCGTACATAGGCCCGGGAGTGAGTCAGGACTGCCTTCTTCTGTTACTTATTTTACCAGTCACAGCCCACGAAAGATAAGAAAACCGTGTTTTTTTTGTCCTATATGTCTTTAAGGTCACCAAAAGTAGACGAAACTGCCGTTTAGTATCACCTCTTGACACTCTGAACGCAATTCTTTGGCTCTCATCAAGTCGTCGGGCCGCAGCCCGGTATTTTGCAGTTCTTTGAGCCAGTCTGCTAGTAACTCTGCTTTGTGTCTTTCTAGGATTTCCGCGATCGTGTTATTGCTTGTGAGTTCCATTGAAATTCTCTCCTGCTTAGCAATTGGGATAAATTTGTACGAGCGATTCCCTACGGGATAGCTTCGCACGCGCGTACCAAGCGTATTTTTTGATGGGGCAACTTCTGAGTTTAGCTCGCTGTTTGCTGTTTGCGATCGAGAGTTAAGTACCTAATTGCAAAATGCGTTTGACGATCGCACTGGTAGAACTCGGAACTTCTATTTCGATCAACGAAATCTTGCCACCTCCGGCGATCACAGCCGGTGCTTCCGGTAGAGTTTCCACTTGATAGTCTCCTCCTTTAACATATATATCTGGCTTCAGGATATTTATCAGTTTAGTTGCTGTAATCTCGGAAAAAATTACTACGGCGTCTACTGGTTTGAGGGCAGCTAAAACTTCGGCTCGCTGATTTTCCGGTACGATCGGGCGAGGTGGCAATCCCGGCTGCTGCGGTTTGATAGCTTGCACGCTGGCGTCGCTATTCAAGCCCACCACGAGCGATCGCCCCAAATTTTTGGCCGCCTGCAAATAGCGGACGTGGCCAGCGTGTAGGATATCGAAGCACCCGTTAGTAAACACGATCGGACGCCAGTTGTCCGGATCCGATGCGATCGATCTTTCAAGTTCTTTCAACCTGTAAACACCAGAAATAATTGCAGTCATTACCAGCAAATTTGAACAGCGATCAATTATCCTACCAAAAAATGTGATTTTTTGCACTTTTGCTATTGAACAATCCAGCAATCAAGCTGCCAATAATTAGTAGTGGGCGATTAGTAATTGGCAATTAGTAATTGGTGACTCTTAAGCAAGAAGGAAGAAGTAAGAATGCCCGGCGGCGAAGCTGATCTGGTAAACAGAAGGAAAAAGGAAAAAACAGCTACTGGTGTATCTGTAGCAGCCGTATCGTGCTGCTGGTAATTAGAGGTTAAAAAGGTTGGGGAACAATTATTTATTCCACCCCTCTGTTATATCAATTACTATAAGACAGGGGATTTAGTTCCACGGGCTCTGGCGATCGGGTGGTGGGAACCCTAGGGGGTGAAACCCAGCGAAACGCGCTCCTGCTGTGTCTATTATTTCTGACACGGCCGCGCGAGCGAAAGCTAGTTAAAAGCACCGAACCCAAGCGTGCAGATCTCATCTTTAAGCTGCATTCGTCAGACTATAGAAGAAGCCAGCAGTTGCTTGCTACAGTTTCTGGGCGCTATCTTAACCAAGCTTTACAGCCACCCCAGAAGCGTGGCGCCTCTTCCAACTCTGCATACCTGTGCAGAAACTCGATCCTTTGGCATAGCAACCGCAGCCTGTGAACACCCACAGGAAAGTCGAGGTGGGTACCCCAAGCAGCTCTTTTGGTGGAAAATACCTTGGAACTCGTTCAACAAAATCCAGTCAACTACCCCCTTAAATCTAACGGTGTAGAATTATCTCACAGGAATTATGAAAGCAAGTAATAGCCGTCAATTTTCTTCAGTAGCTGCTCGAACTCTAAAAGTAGTCGGGATTATCTTGATTCTCTCTGCTTTGCTTGACTGCATTGTTCTGTCGCTGCCGGGAGAAACTTCGGACCTTCTCAATCGAGCCTGGCAGTTGGCTGCAGCAACTCAGATAGTTGACAGGGGCATTATTCCTTTGATGGGTATCGCCCTACTGATGACTGGCTTTTGGGTGGACAGCAGCAGTGGAGTCTCTATTGAGCGACGCAAGGTTTGGCTGGACTTGCGATTCTGGGCGCTGTTGATTTCCAGCTTGTTAGGTCTAGTTTACCTATCTCTGGTTCCCGTTCACCTCAACAATACTCGTTTGGAACTCCAGGATGCTCTGGCTCAAGTCGAGAGAGAAGCGGGACAAGCGGAAGGTCAACTTGAGGCGCAAATTACAAGCGATCAGTTTAAAGCTCAGATAGAACAGCTCAAAAACCAGCGGCGCGCCCAGATAGCCGCCCTGCTGCAAGACGACGGGAAGCTGCAACAAGCCCTCCAGAGCTCAGATGTTCCCCAGGAATTGAAAACTGTGCTTCGGAATTCCAAAAATGACCCGAAAGTCCTCGACAACTTCCTGGAACAGCAAGCTCAAGAACTGCCCACTCAAGCTCGCAACGAGATTCGCACCCGCAAGCAACAAAAAGAAAAAGAGTTAAGAACTCGATCGAGAAATTCGAGTTTGCAGACGGGAATCAGCAGTTTGTTGTTAGCTATAGGCTACATTACCGTTGGTTGGACGGGATTAAGAAGTATGGGAATTCTGCGGTTCGGCCGCCGCAAAAATTGATCGGCGCTGGCAGGGATCGTGGTGGTCGAGACATCCCTGAGAAATAGTTTGTTTACCGAATAGTTTGCCATTACTGAAAGCTGGGAATGTTCTCAATTTATATTCTGACTTACAACGAAGAAATTGATATCGCCGCTTGCATTGAATCGGCGCTGCTGTGTGACGATATCATTGTAGTTGATTCTTTCAGCACCGATCGCACCCTTGAGATTGTTCAGAACTATGCCGTGCAAACAGTGCAGCACCGCTTTGAAACTCACGGACGCCAGCGGACTTGGATGCTCCAAGAAGTCCCGTGCAAGTACGAATGGGTTTACATCCTCGAAGCTGACGAGCGGATGACGCCTGCACTGTTTGCTGAATGCTTAAAGGCGATCGAAAGTCAAGAATATATCGGCTATTACGTAGCTGAAAAAGTAATATTTATGGAGCGCTGGATTCGCCGCAGCACTCAATATCCCCGCTATCAAATGCGCCTGTTTCGCAAAGACCGAGTGTGCTTTACTGACTATGGTCACACTGAACGGGAAGTCTGCAACGGGCCTACTCACTTTTTGAAGGAAACCTACCCTCACTATACTTGCAGCAAAGGTCTTTCCCGCTGGATTGAAAAGCACAACCGCTACTCGACTGACGAGGCGGCTGAAACTCTCCGCCAATTAGAAGCGGGTCAAGTAAATTGGTGGGATTTATTGTTTGGCGCGTCGGAGGTGGAAAGGCGCCGCGCTTTGAAAGATTTTTCTTTGCGGTTGCCTTTGCGGCCTGTGGTGCGCTTTTTCTATATGTATATTTTACTCGGCGGATTTCTTGACGGTCAAGCGGGATTGGCTTGGTGCACCCTGCAAGCTTTTTATGAATATCTAATTTTGCTGAAAGTTTGGGAAATGAAGCATCTGCAACTGCCAAATTTAGAGGTAGTGTCCGAACAATCTCTTTCGGAAGTAGTAACTGTTGATTCGGCTAAAGTTTCTTGTAACCTTGGCGCTTCCGATACTCGAAATTAAGAATTGGTAATGGGTAATTGGGAATTGGTATATAGACATCCTTTCGTGAGTTATGAACGTGGTTCAGGCACGATCGCCTGGACTGGCTACGAGTGCCTGAACCACAACTCCTGCAAGGATTGCTATAGCAACCGCCCATCCGGGTTATATCATTTGAGATTTTAGACTTTGGGGTGAGCGCGAGCGTCGAAGGATTTTAGATTTTAAATTAAAGAATTGGCAATGACTGATTCCGTAAGGGTTTGGAACACGGATCGAGAGTTGCATTGTTTTTTTTAAATAGTGTTAGGAAGTTCTGGCTAAAGGCACAAACATGAGCGTTTGATTGCTTCTTCCTTCTTCCTTCTATCAGTTACAGCATTTTCGATTGGCGATTAAAGAATTGGGAATAACCTACTGCCTAAGGGTTGGGAGCTTGCCTAAAGTTGCATTATTTTTGGAAAATGGTATTAAATCCGTTAAATCCTCATAAAGCGAATCTGTTGCCGAACTTCATTCTTTCGCGACAACAACAAAACAGGAAAAACCCGGTTTCTTGGATAAACCGGGTTTCTGAATACCCTCAAAGTTTTACGATTAAGAAAGTTTTGATGGTTAATTCAAAACTCTCACCACTCACAACTCAAAACTATTGAGAATTACGCAGCGCAGTTTTTTCGCGATCGATCTTTAAAATCAACACACCCAAAGGCGGCAAACACAAGTCGATCGAATAAGGACTGTTGTGGAACCACCACTCATCAGTCCACTTGCCTCCCAAATTCCCCATATTGCTACCGCCGTACTCGCGCGCGTCGCTGTTAAACAACTCCGTATAGAAACCCTCTTCCGGAACACCTACCCGATAGTGAGAGTGGGGCTGCGGCGTAAAATTGCACACCGTCACCACAAACTCGTCGCCATCCTTCTCTCGGCGCACAAAGGCCACGACACTGTGCCGGTTGTCGGTGCAATCAATCCACTCAAACCCATCCTCAGCAAAATCTTGACTGTAAAGAGCCTTTTCGCTGCGGTACAAATTGTTCAAATCCTTAAAAAACAGCTTCAACTTTTGGTGCGGATCGAATTGCAGCAACTGCCACTGCAAATCCCCCCAAACGTTCCACTCGTGCCACTGGCCGAACTCCATCCCCATAAAGATCGTTTTCTTTCCGGGATGAGCAAACATAAAAGTAAACAAACACCGCACGTTTGCAAACTTTTGCCATTCGTCCCCTGGCATTTTCCCGATGATGTGAGCCTTGCCGTGGACTACCTCATCGTGGGACAAAGCCAGCATGAAATTCTCGCTGTGGTTGTACCACATACTGAAAGTTATGTTGTTCTGGTGGAACTGGCGGAACCACGGATCCATGTGGAAATAGTCGAGCATATCGTGCATCCAACCCATGTTCCACTTCAGGTTGAAGCCCAAACCGCCTACATAGGTCGGCCAAGATACCATCGGCCAAGAGGTAGATTCTTCGGCGATCGACAGCGCCCCTGGGAAATAGCTAAAAATGACGTGATTCGCCTGCCGCAGAAAATCTGCCGCCTCGATATTTTCCCTACCTCCGTACTGGTTGGTCAACCATTCTCCGGGTTCGCGGCAGTAATCCAAATAAAGCATCGAGGCCACCGCATCTACGCGAATCCCGTCGATGTGGTACTTGTCAAACCAGAACAGAGCGTTTGATACTAGGAAATTCCGCACTTCGTTGCGGCCGTAGTTAAATACTAGGGTTCCCCACTCTTTGTGCTCGCCCTTGCGGGGGTCGGCGTGTTCGTACAAGTGAGTTCCGTCAAAGAAAGCCAAACCGTGGCCGTCTTTGGGGAAATGTCCCGGCACCCAGTCCACCAGTACGCCAATGCCGTTGGCGTGGCACTGGTCAACAAAATACATGAAATCTTCAGGTGTGCCGTAGCGGGAAGTTGGGGCGAAATAACCGGTGACTTGATAGCCCCAAGAACCGTCGAAAGGATGTTCGGCGATCGGCAGCATTTCGATGTGGGTGAATCCCAAATCTTTGACGTAGGGAATCAGCCGATCGGCCAATTCCCGGTAAGTCAGAAAGCGTGCCCCGGGATTCAGTTCCGAAACCTGCACGGAGGGTTGTATTTCCCCATTTGGTAGCACGGCGGGTTCGTCAGTAGCGGCGTGCAGCCAAGAACCGATGTGGCATTCGTAAACCGAAACCGGCTGCGTCAGTTGGTCTGTGTGTCGCCGCTGTTCGATCCAAGCGCTGTCGTTCCAAGTGTAGGTATTTAAGTCGGTGACAATTGATGCGGTTTTCGGCCGCACTTCTTGCTGGAAACCGTAAGGATCGGACTTTTCGTAGGGATGTCCGTCTTGGTTTTTCACTTCGTATTTGTAGTGAGTTCCCTCCTGTAGTCCCGGAATAAATAATTCCCAGATCCCGTTTTGCGATTTCCGCATTTGATGTTTGCGGCCGTCCCAATAGTTGAAATCGCCTAAAACAGACACGTTGCGGGCATTCGGGGCCCAAACGGCAAAATATACTCCTGTGATGCCGTCTACGGAGGTGAGGTGCGCCCCCAGTTTTTCGTAAATCCGGTGGTGGTTGCCTTCTGAGAATAAGTGAAGGTCAAATTCTGTGAGTTTGGGCGATCGAAAGGCGTAGGGGTCGTAAATAAAGCGATCGTGTTCTCCTTCTTTGACCCGCAGTTGATAGTTTGCTAGTTCTGGGATTTCGATCGTACATTCAAAAAAATGAGGGTGATGCTCTGATTTCATCGGATATTCGGTCCTGGCCTCCGGCACAACCACCGATACCGCATCCGCATTCGGCAGATAAGCTCGGACGACCCAGAGTTTTTTGCCATTTTCTTCGAGCGCGTGGGGGCCTAGCACTTCAAATGGATCGTGGTGCTGATTCCAAACAATCCGGTCAATCTGTTCAAAGGGGACGGTCGCGGGCATAAAACTACTTACCTCAATCTTTTGACTAAATGGCTTTCAAGACCGTTGGCGGCGCTGCACTTTACTTTTCGATACATTTTTGATCGCTAATCCTACCACTGATTAGCATGATTTTGCCTGCAGCGGCTCCAGCGCGCGCCCTTGCGCACACAGCAGGCAATCTTATTACCTTGCCGACAGCCGAGCTGGGGTTTTACTGCTAACATCTAAGTATAGAAATATTAAAACAATTTGAAAAATTTATATTTTCTCCCAAATACCCTTGACTTTTTATCAAATATGTGGTAAGTATTTTTTAATTCTTGTCGATTTGTGGCTGCCGGAGGGTCAAGGAGATTGACACTCTCCGCCCTAGAAGGGCGAAGATTCTTGGGTCATGAGGGAGCCAGTGCTTAACCCCTCGCCAAGCATCTGAACCGTATGCCCTAGGGCTGCAAGTCCACGTTGCCTCACTACTTGAGCGGAGGCAACGTCCCTATCAATTTCATATCCACATTCGCCGCACCGATGAATCCGTTGGCTTAACTCTTTCTTGCCCGTATGATGGTTGCAATTCGGGCAAATTTGACTGGTTCCATCCGGATTCACTGCAGGCAAAATAGACTCCCCGCTTCCAGCATATCCACTCTAGGATTGAGAGAAACTCTCCAAACCCGGAGTAAGCGGGTGTGTTTTGAAAACATCCTTTCGCCCAAGCCTTAAAGTTCAAGTCTTCAGCAAATATCATTCCAGCTTCGTCGCAGAGTTTATGCGCCAACTTGAAATGAAAATCTTTGCGAGTGTCGCGAATATGTTCGTGCAACCTAGCAACTTTGGCTGGCGCTTTTTGCCAATTGTTTGACCCTAATTTTTGGCGACTAGCTCGCTGTTGGAGCAATTTCAGCTTCCCTTGGAGGTCTACAAAAAATCGAGGTCTAGCGATTTGCTCTCCCGTTGAAGTTGCCAAAAAACTTTTTAACCCTATATCTATACCCACAGCTTGCCCGTGTGGCATGACATGGGGAACATCAACATCGGCTTGCAACGTTAGCATCACGTACCAACCGGATGCCCGTTTTACCAATTGCGCTTGCTTAGCAACAAAACCGTCCGGCATAGGACGAGACATTCGCATTTTGACCGAACCCGCGCCAGGAAGTTTAACTTGATTTTTTTTGACGGGATTGACACCCAACTGAGGGAATAGCAGCGAGCGCATTCTCCCCTGTTTTTTGAACCGAGGAAAACCTCTTCCTGACTCCCACATCCCAATGAAAGCTTTCTCCAACCTTCTCAATACCTGTTGCAGCATTTGAGAATGCGCGGCATTGAGGTTAGGGTTGTTATTTCTGGCTTGAGTTAAAGCTTTGCACTGGGAAGCAAATGTGGGTCGGGGGGCATCTGCTGGAATGATGTATTTAGCCTTGACACTGCAAGCATCTATCCGGCACGACCTTGAGTTATATCAATCCTTGCGCTCAGCTAGCGCAAAATTCCAGACCTTGCGAGCCGTTTCTAGCCACATCTCGTAGGTCTGGATGTGCTGTTGCGTTAGCTTTAAAGCGTAGGTATAAGTCAGGTTTAGCATTTCTCAAGTGTATCTTAAAAACAGCCCTGCTATTTTTAAGGCTTCTTTTTGATTAAAAGTGCCCCTAAAAAGGGAAGGCTTTAAACCGATTATTTTCGGTAAGTGTTGGGGAGCAGCTAATTATAAAACCTCGTGGGATGCGGGAAATGAGCGTGGCTTTAGCCCAATCGTGCCAAGCCGCTCAAGCGGTTTTAACCGCAGCCAGTCTCTGGTAAAACTAGGCTATGAGTAGGAATACTTATCTACGTTTGGAAGCATCCTAGAGGGCGAGAAATCCCGGCTCCGGTGAAACAAGGGTTAAGTTGAAGTCCTAAGGACAGTACGACCAGAAAGAGCGAGTAGTGGCAGGTTGTGGAGCGTACCACGATTTGGCAAGCGCGATCGACTCTGAAAGCATTTAAAACATAAAAGTAAGCGCAATTGCAATGTCTCTGGTACTGCTAATTGTTTTGAGTGTCTAGGGGGATATCTTATTATCCCTTCTATCATGTCTTAGAGAATCGAGCGTGGCTAAAGCCTGCTTGAGTTTCAATTAGCTGGAATTTTCCGGTAGGGACGATCGCCCGATGATAGACTTTCAAATCCCGGAGGCTGGGTTTCCCTACATAGTCGGTGAATTTGGGCAATGCGCTCAAACCGCCTGCAGATGTTCAACTCGGTATTGAGGAATCAAACCTCAAGCACTCAGCAGGGCGACAACAGCAATATCTGCCACGCTCAAGGAATCTCCTACCAAATAGGCACCATCGGGCCAGCGACGGTGCAACAGATTTAAAGCAGCACTCAGGCGCAACGGGAGCCTGTTTTGCCGAGACAGGGTTAATGCCGAACTGGCTGCGCGCCAACTCCATCACTAACTGGCTCAAAACAGACGGGTCGATTTGCTTGCCCGCAGCGACGCGAAACTCGTAGTAAACAAATCGAGTAGCAATGCCGATCCTTTCATAGAGCCAGTCTTCGATCATCCAAGCCTCAGCTTGCTTTCCTCTCGTCTGCAGGCCACTGTGGCCGGGAAGGAAAGCGAGACTCGAGCGAGTGCAAAATTTGCGTCGAGTCTGCGATCGCCTCCGGTTGAGCTTCGAGTTGAGGCAGCAGCACTGGCACTGTCCTCAAACCTCCCGTCAGAGCCTTGAGTTTCAAAACGTGCAGCCCGGGAGTCAATTTTTCAACTTGAAAGAAAATGCCCTTGTAACCCAGCGAATCAGCGGACTTTGCGGCAGTAAGGGGATGTACTGAACTTTAGTAAAAGCATCAGACAACCACTAACACCCTATTTGAGACCTAGACCTATGAGATGAAAAAATGCGAGGAGCGAACGATTTTTCACCCGGAGGCTAGGCTCGTTGGGCAAACACTCTCGGATCGCCCTAGTTAGGGAGACTTTTTAGGAGAAGGGGAAGCACTTCCACCAGCCCCGGCTCCACCAGCCCCAGGAGAAACCGTAGGAGAAGACCCAGGACTGGTCTTCGGTGCTGGAGAAGAAGTAGAAGCAGGAGGAGAAGTAGTAGTGCCAGTGCCGCCAGTGCCGCCAGTGCCGCCAGTGCCGCCAGCGCCACCTGCACCGCCCGGAGTGGGGCTGCTAGTGGAGCTCGGGGTGCTGGTATCGCCTCCGCAGGCGCCGAGGGCTACTGCCAAGCCCACGGCCAAAGTCAAACGAATTAATCCCTTGTTCATAAAAACTCCTTAAGATTGAAAACCCATCGCAAGGAAGGGAATAGTGTACTTGAGAAACAATGCTGGCACGAATAGCTCAACGATTCGCTCGTTGATTACAATACTGCATTTATTAATAAATTTCACCTGGATTATGGCTAACCGGCAAAGATTTATTTTTTTTTGGCAAATCCTGAAGTCAAAGGGACCAGTGGTAGGATTGGTTGGTTGGCTTGTGAGGTATCTTTGGTAAGGACAACCGATCGAACGCAGATTGCCACCACTGGCGATCGCCCTTGACAAAAAACTCTTAACCTCAATCAAGCTGAAGCTACCCCACTTTAGGTATTGGTGAACTCTATGACCGCTGCTATCAGATCCCCGGATTCTCCCCGCTCCCGAGCGACCCGCAAGCCCGCCAATGGCTCCGCCAACCGCAAAGTTACTTCTATTGCCCGAGCTAGGCGGGCGAAGACAGGACCGGTATTGCCCAACTACTCGCCAGCGGACTCCGAGGCGATTGCTCGGCCGTCCGCATCGGTGCTGAAAGTCCTACCACCTCGCCAGCCGCAGCCAGTGTGGTTGCGATCGCTCCTGCAGGCACAGCGCGCCTCCTCAGTTGTAGCAGTTATGCTTTTGGGCGGTGCTCTGAGTCTTTACGGGTTGACTGTTTACGGCGAGCAGCGCTGGAATCAGGATTATCAAAAACTGGAAACTCTGCGCCTCCAGGAACAGCAGTTGAGTGCTGCTAGCGAAGTCTTGAAACACCAACTTGCTAAAGAAGCCCAAAATCCGGAAACCGGTTTGGCGCCGCAGAATCCTGGGAACACGATTTTCTTGCAGCCGGCCCCTGAAACCCGATCGCCCATTGCGGCACCAAACTCTGAGCCCGCTCTCAAGAATCGAGCCGGTGTGCAAACACCGCTGGGCTATTAAGCCTGTGTCAAAGCCGAGAGTGCCCTCCGGGCCTGAGTGTCCGAGGGCCTGAGAATTTGAGGATCTAATTTCCTTTTTGGCTTTGAATGCAAGTCGCGATCGGCGAACCCCTAGACAAATCTGGACAATCCAGACACATCCGTGTAGATAGAACCCGGTTAAGTCTAACCAAAGACTAGCACTGGTAAATGACTCAACATCAGAAGTAGTTTGGGCCGCCGAACTCGAACATTGGGGATTTCAAATCCGCGATGCTTTAACGAAGCGTCACCAGTTAAGAAGAGGGAGACGCAATCGCAAACCCCAGTATTGTCAACTACGCTTTGATAACCGCAAACGTCCTATAGGCTGGCTCCTACTCAGTCTGCAAAGCCGAGTTGAGAATCGAGTGACTTGGGTTCTCCGGTTACAAAATCTAGCGTCAATTTCTTCTGATATCTCTCAGGAATTAGTCAAGTTTGATATTCAACTGATGGAGAATCCAGATATCAGTGGAGTGTCATACCAACAAGGTGAATTAGCAGGCTATGAAGTGCGAGAATTTCTCCTTTTAAAATTAGATCGTACCTGTATTTACAGCGGGGCTAAAGATAGTCGTCTGAAGATTGAACATTTTTTACCCAAATCCAAAGGCGGTTCAAATATAATTAGTAATTTAGGCATTGCTTGCAGGAATTGCCACCAAAAAAAGGGCAATCGAGACCTGCGGGAGTTTTTAGCCCAAAAACCCGACTTGTTGCAGCGATTAGAGGCGTACCGATCGCTCATTCCCAAGTCTTTAATTCTCTGTTATAAATTAAAAACTTTAAATTATAAATTCTAAAATGATCTAACTTGCTATAGAATTTTTAATGCCATGAGCTACGACCCCCGTTTTGACCGCTACAGATCACCGAACTTTAAACGCCCAAAACCGTCGGGCGATTCCCTACGGGATAGCTTCGCCGCGCGTACTGGGTGGGGAAAACAAGCTAAACCAAGAGCGAACGGCAGTTTCGGCCCCTCGCCACAACAGACGGCTACACATTGGGGGCGGCCGGTGCAGCGTTTAAAACCCCAGAAGTTTCGTTTGTGGGCTGTGTGGGCGGTGTTGATGCTGGGGGGGCTGGGGCTGGCTGTGAATTTGTTTTATTTGCAGGTGACGCGAGCTCCGGCGCTGCGCAAACAAGCCGAGCAGCAGCAAACTCTCAAAACGAAGCCGTTTGTGCCCAGACGCCCGATAGTTGACCGCGCGGGGAATGTTTTGGCGATCGACAGACAGGTGTACACGCTATACGCTCACCCGAAGTTGTTTAACCACTCGAAGGCGGAAGTTGCTGCTAAATTGGCTCCGATGCTGCCGATCGAACTGAGTCCGGGTACTACGGCGGAAACTGAACTGCTGCGCCGGTTTAATCTTGGTGAAAGTGGTATTACAATTGCTGAGTCTCTGGCTCAAGAGGTTGCCGATCGCGTCGCGGCGATGCAAATTAAGGATAGTCCGGTGGATGGGCTGGAGTTGCTGCGTCAGCAGCAGCGTTTTTACCCGCAGCAGGAGTTGGCGGCTGATATCCTCGGTTATGTTGACGGGGAACGGAAGGGACAAGCTGGGGTGGAATACAGTCAGCAGAATTTGCTGGAACGATCGATGCCGTCGATTCAGTTTAGCAGGTCGATCGATGGGAATTGGGTTCCCGATCGGCTGACGGCGGGTTTTGTGCAGCTTGATGACTTGAAGTTGCAACTGACGATCGACAGTCGCTTGCAGCGGGCGGCCCGAATTGCTCTTAAGGAAAAAATGAAGCAACACGGGGCTAAGCGGGGCACGGTGATTGTGATGGATGCCCGTAACGGGGAATTGCTGTCTGTGGTAGCGGAACCTTCTTATGACCCGAATCAATATTTTAATTTCGATTTGTCACGCTATAAAAATTGGGCTGTAACTGATGTTTATGAGCCTGGTTCGACTTTTAAGGCGATTAATGTGGCGATCGCTCTGGAAGCGGGTGCGGTGAAACCTAATAGTGTGTTTAACGATGAAGGTCGGATTTACATGGATGGCTGGACTATCCAAAATTCCGATTTCAAAGAAGCAGGTGCGCGCGGCCCTTCGACTGTTACTGATATTTTGAAATATTCGAGTAATGTGGGGATGGTGCACGTAATGAGAAGTATGAAAGCTTCTCTTTACTATCAAGCTTTAGAAAAACTCGGACTCGGACAAACGGCGGGAACTGATTTGCCTTTTGAAGTAACCAGCCAGCTTAAAAATCGAGAGCAATTTATTAACTCTCCGGTGGAAGTTGCTACTACGGCTTTCGGGCAGGGTTTTTCGATTACTCCGATGCAGTTGGTGCAGCTTAATGGAGCTTTGGCTAATGGCGGCAAGTTGGTGACTCCTCATGTGGTGCGGGGACTTTTTGATCGGGAAGGTGAACCTTATTGGAAGGTTCCCAGGGGTGCTACGAAGCAAGTTTTTTCGCCGGAAACTACTAAGCAGGTGTTAGAAATGATGGAAACTGTGGTGGATGGCGGTACGGGGAAAGCTGCACAAATTCCCGGCTATCGGATTGCTGGGAAAACGGGGACGGCTCAAAAGGCTAATGCTGGTGGGGGTTATTCTAACAATGCGATTATTACTAGCTTTGTGGGGATAATGCCTGTGGAGGCTCCTCGGTATGTGGTGCTGGCGGTGATTGATGAGCCTAAGCAGGGTTCTTCGGGGGGTACGGTGGCGGCGCCGATTGTGGAGTCGGTGATGGAGGCGCTGATTTCTATTGAGAAGATTGCCCCGAGTAAGAAGTAGTTGATTATATAGCCTTTCTCGGTAACATGTTCCGACGTGCATAGGGCATAGGCCTCCGTGGGCATAGGGCATACCTCACCACGCTTGAGAACCGCTATATCGTATGCTGCGTCAGGAATTGACGATCGAATATCAGCATCGACAACAGCGCAACTCTGGACAGGGCACGGTGCCGTTTCCCTACCCTAAAATTATCATCGCCTGGATGTCACGACAACCCGACTATTGAGGACACCGCACCGTGCCCTTCTTCGTGTCAACTTAACGTTAAACGTACTACGGATCTGCTGTTTGACGATTAAGGCTCGATCCCCCCGACGCCCCCCGCGGGAGGGGGGATAGGAATCTTCTCTCGCCTCCGCCGGACTATCAGGGAGATGCGAGGGGGATCTAGACTCGGTTAAAACTCACATCTTGCACCATTCTCAAGAACAGGCAAGATGCCTGTTCCACAAAGAGTGAGTTTTCTTGTGGAACAGGCATCTTGCCTGTTCATAAAAAGCTTATTGAGAATGGTGCAACATCTCAGTTAAAAGCGAGATTTCTCAGGGGTTTGGGTCTTAAGTTGACACCAATAGGCACGGTGCGGTGTCCCTACGCCAAAATAATCGCCCTGTCAGTAACAATATCTTTTGTTCTCGTTGCGTCTTGGTTGTCTGGTGGAGGTGCGCTTATGTCCTAGGAGAGTGGAGATGATGATGCAGCGTTGGCTGTTTGTTAAGTTGGGATGATGTAGCGTTAGGGTTCCTTTGGCTCTGATACTGGTTTGGGTGCAGTCGTGGTCGCTTCGAGATACGGGGCAACCTCGGTAGTTGAACATGACTCGCCGGATTGTGCCGTTTTCTTTTTGCTCGTTGTTTTCATTTACTTGGAGCACTGTTGTTTCTGCTGTATCTATTTTAATTTGCGGTTCTAGATTTTTCCATTGGTTGGCTGGTAGTTGGGCTGGGGGAATGTCGGCTGGGTGAACTGCTACCTGTACGTTTTCTCCTACTTCTTTGAAGCTGGCTTGCCATGAAATTTTGTCCCGTTTGGCGTTGCTGCGGGCAAGTTCCATTGCCGAATAAGCTCGATCGAGCGATACTTTTAAACGCTGGTTGTTGATGAACATCAGCCAAGAGGGGGCGACGATCGCACTAAATATTCCTATGATTAAAATAATTATCAATGTTTCAATCATGGTAAAACCGGCAGCAGGTGTAGTGGCTCTGCCTTTGAGCGTTTTATTTATTGACACGTAGATGCACTCCTCGATATTCTACTTGCACAAAAAAACAGCTCCTGCGAGCTATTTTTTTTTGGTATGTTATTTTAACTGTTGGGCTTGGTGAATGTCTAGATCCGTATTTAAAAAAAATTTATGGGAATTTAAAAGCGGGTAAGGAAAACGGCATTCAGGAGACGGCGCGGTGCGGTTTCCCTACAGATAGGGCCTGCAAGGTATATTTTGTGAGGAGAGGGCATTGAGGACACGGCGCGGTGCCGTTTCCCTAAAGCAAATTTGTCGATCGCCCGATCGCATCTACGCGCGATCGCATCTATGCCCGATCGCATCTATGCCCGATCGCATCTACGCCTGATCGCATCTATGCCCGATCGCATCTACGCCCGATCGCATCTACGCGCGATCGCATCTACGCCTGATCGCATCTATGCCCGATCGCATCTACGCCCGATCGCATCTACGCCCGATCGCTAAATTTGCGCTTTCACCCAAGATCGAAAAGCTTTCATGGCGACGTTTCTGCCGGCTGTTTTGCTTTCCTGTAAATACTGGGGGATGAGCTCGGTGATTGGGAAGTTGGGAAACTGGAGACTGCGATCGGACTGTATGTATTTTGCATCTTGCAATACGCTGATTTGCAGGTTGCGGCCGTTGTAGCGCCACAATTCGGGAACTCCTAATGCTTCGTAGTTGTTGAACTGAGTGCGAGAGGTGAGGTCGATTTCTATGGCTAAATCTGGAGGTGGGTCGGTTTCTAAGTCGATGCGGTTTTTGCCTCTGACTGCGGCTTCGTTTTGGATATAGAAACAGGCGTCTGGTTCTACTCCTTGAGCCATTTTTTGATTTTTGAATGTTGTGGAACCGAGAGGTAAAAATTCGATGTCTAATTCTTCAAGGAGAATTTTCACTAAGTCGCCAATATTTTCTTTGCCAATTTCGTGTTCGGGTAGGGGAACCATGATTTCTAAGGTTTCTTTGCTGTATGAAAGTCGGGATGCGCGACTTTCTCCCAATTCTGTTAGTAGGGTTTCAAACATTGGCCAGGTTATGTCTTTTAGTAATAGTTGATTTCCTGGCTGGATGATTATTTGTTTTAGTTCTAGCTGCATTTTTTGACGGTTTTAATTAGATTTTAAATATAAAATAATTTATGTTAATAGATTTTAGCAATTGTGCATTTATGCGGAATTGCTGTTAGAGATTAAGATTCAATTTATTGAAAACTATGGTAGCAGTGGGCAATCATTTCCTTCAGCAGTTCTCATTCCTCCTATGAGAGTTTCCACGATCGCGCACTGTCTGGCAGGGCTGTTAGGTGGAGAATTAACAGGAGCAAGTGTGACTACAAACCCAGTTGTGGAGGGATTGCCTTGGTAGTCAAAAACGATCGAATTTGGAGGCGGAGGAGCAAGAGCAGGTTTATTAACGGCAAGCTTAATAGTGCGGGGTTTAATTTCGCCTCCAGCATCTAACTTTACCTCACTACCACCCGTGGCTAGTGGCGGGTCAAACTTAACTTTTGGCGGATCGACCGTTGTATCAAATTCAATTGTGATATCGCGCTTACTTCGCTTTGCTTCGCTTTGTGCAAGTCGTAATGATTGGAAAACTCGATCATTCACAGTGCGAACTCTTTGTCTGTTGATAAATGCCTCCCAACTTGGAGCGGCGATCGAAGCAAATATACCTACAATGAGCACTACGATCAGCAATTCTATAATGGTGAATCCTCCATCGCCCTTTCTGGATGCAGTTTTGTTGAAATTAGGGCTGGGCTTGGCAGCCGATTTATGCAAAAGTTTTAATAATATTGGTGGGATTTTCATGGTACTCTCCTATTATTTATCGGCGGGCGGCGATTCGGGAATCTGTTTCAGACATCAGTTATCTTCCTCGCACCCCTAGACCTTGTACTTGCACTGTTGCTGTTGGGAAATATGCCGGATTGTTCGGGTTGAAATCAGCATCAGTTTGAATGCGACGCAGGCTGTTTCCTCTGATAGTTACTCTGGCTATGTTTTTAGATGTATCAACACAAGCGTAGAAGCTGTGGGTTGAGTCGTCTGTTATTAGTAAATTCTCGGGATCGAATGGTGGTGTTCCTGCAGGTCTTACTGCGGGCGGGACGAAACCCAGAATATCTTGACAATCTCTTCCGCTCGGAATCGGAACATTTTGTGTACTGTGGTCTATATAATTAACGAGGACTTCAGGAGGGTTTACCCTCCCCAAAGTCGCTGGATCTGTGACATTAACAGTTGGATTGTTTAGGTTAAAACTGGTAGCTGGGTCAGTGGAAGTATTAAAACCTAGATCTGTTTGCTGAGCAGATGTTGTGTTGCCCTGACCGTAAGGGGTTGCACCACCTGGAAAAGAGGGGTCTATCACTCGATCGATTCCATCCCTTATTTCATAGCGGACAATACGGCTAGGACAAGGGGCTCCATCCGGCTGACACCAAGTAGGAGGAATAGGATTTCTACTTTGGTAGTAAGCAACTAAAGAAAGTACGTAGGTGTCGTTGCATAGATTGGTGGTGCAATCCTTGGGTTTGATATTTTCAGCAACAGTGGCATTAATAGGAAGAGAATTTCTGAGCTGCTCGCGCTTCCAAAATACCAGAATTGGTGTTTCATTTGGATTTTGAGGAAGCTGTGGTGCAACACGCTGTTCGTTGGGGCCGGGAGGCCCATTGAGCGCCCTATTGTCGTAAATATATATCGCTTGACTCAAATCTTGGGCAATGAAATCAACCGCCGCCTGAATGTCTTGCTCGGTGTTTGACTTTACTTGTTCCCTCCTGTCGGTATTCAGCATATCGACTACAAAAGCGAGCATCGGCGTAATGATTAAAAATGCCATAATTGCTCCGACTAATAGCTCGACTAGAGTCATGCCCTTTTCGGTTTGAGCTGACCCTGAGCGGTTTCGCTGGTGCTGACTTTTGAGAAGCAACCTGAGTAAAGTTTTCATTTTGACTTTTTCCTTTGTCAAATGGGGGGAGCGATTTTAAATTTAAAAACGGGGACTTTGATTATTACTAACAGCCCGTGTTACCTTCTCTGAGTCGATCGCACAACGATCGATAGGGAGAGCTACCTCCTCGTGTAGTAGGGGGGATTTCCGTTTTCATTACCACCAAGGGCGCTTTGGGGTCGCCGAGACCGGAATTACCGACGGATTGCTGTTCAATTTTCATCGTGCCTGGAGAAGAAGAAGCATCGGCTCGGTAAACGCGAACAGTCAGAGCGTAGCCTGTGTCTGTGGGAGTAGCTCCTGCATTTTGGCTAACACCCTGAACACGAAACTCATTGCTGCTATTACAACCTCCCGTCACTTTGTTAACGCAGTACAGAGCGTTAACGGATGTAGGAGGCGCAGGAGGATCGGTAGGATCTGCGACAGGAAACTCTGGATCTGTCTGTCTAATCGCCCCCGTCCTGAGAGCGTCGATATAAGCTCTCGCCGCCTGCGTGGCGAGTTCCACCCGCCGCGCTTGTACACGAGTTGCTACTGAGAAAGCCATCACGGGGGCGATCGCAATCATCAGCACCGAAACCACAATCATCGCTACCAACGACTCGATAATCGTGTAGCCGCCATCTCGCGACTTGCATACATTTTGTTGTCGTTGTTGGTTTGTCATATAGAAGTCTCCGGTAATTGCTCGGCCGAAAGTTACAGCTAAGGACAAGCTGCTGGGCGATTGGGATTGGTAACATCTATAGCAAATGGGCCTGAGTTACCCGTCCCCAAGTCAACTTCCGCACACATCAAAGTTTCTACCCACGGGTCATTGCGGGGTACTTCCCGGAAAAACTCATCCGGGGTAGCCTGTGTAGGAGGAGTAGTGAACCTTTGGGTAAACAAGTCAGGCGACTGAGATACCAGGCCCACGTCATAACCCCAGTTCCTGACAGGGGGAGTAAAGAAGGGAATCCGACCTAGAGTGCTACCGGGAATGTTGCCTGCGGAAGTTCTATAGCCAGCTTCAGGAGGATTAGGGAGAAGGTATCGAAGTGGCAGGGGGGTTGGTATGGGCAGTTGGTTTGTAAGTCGCGGTTGCGCAAACAGACTCAGCAACGTAGTGTTTGGAGATGTCTGTTGCGGAGCCGCCGGATCGAGAATCGGGAGGTAGGGTGCGGTGCTGTAAGCACTGCGGTTGAACTGAATAAAACTACCTTGAATGTTGGTGGCAATGGTATCCCAGCTCTCCAAAAACCTCGGCAAGTTTTGCAGGCCGCCGTTAAAGTCACCAACGTTGTTGCCTAATGCTCGCGAAGGAGTGTCGTTCGAGCCTACAATCAGATTGAATATTGTGGCCTGAGCCCGCGGTATCCAGCCCGTCTGTACCACGGGCCGTCCACCTTGTGGTGCGTTAGTATCTGGAGCGGCTGGTCCCACAGTTTGAGTTTGCAAGACCGGTATCAGCAGGGGCTGCGAAGCCGTAAATTGGGTATTTGGAGGGGGATTTAGAGGGGCTGATGTTGGTCCTAAAACTGGTAGCAGTTGACCAGTGCTGTCAATCCGGCTGCGGTTGAATACATAGGGGAAATCGCCTGCACCGTAGGTTACGGGAGCACCGCCAGACGCTGCCGTCGTTGCAAACCACAAAGAATTAGCTGTTTGCTTGGTTTGATTAGGAGCAGTAACAGCAATAACCTGGTCGTTTGCGGGGTTAATTCCTAAAGGCGTTGGATTTAAGTTTACATCTAGCTGCAGATCGTCATTTGTAGGGCGGTTTCTTTGAAAAGCAACGCGACGGGGGAAGCGTTGATATTCGGGCGCTGGGGGAATAGCCGTTGTTCCCGCTGGATAAGTGGCTGGGGTTACCACATCACCAACATTTGCCTTACCTGCTGCTGACGGTGGGTTCGTAGCCAGTGCTGGATTGACGTGCCAGTCGGCATCCGTACAGGCAGAAACCGGCAGTCTTGTACACACTTCCATTACATACTCCGGAAACTGCCCGCGCCTCTGCACGGGGGTAACGAAGTTGTTGAAGTAAGAACTTATAAGAGTGTTAGTATTCGCGTAGCTGGTGTCTACAAGGTCTGGGGGGTTCGGAGCTATGCCTCCAGTAGCAGAAAATGCGCCGCTGGAGAGTCCGTTGGTAACAAAGTTGTTGCTAGAAAATCCTTGCTGTTTGCGGGGTAATACCGCAGCAGCACCCGCATTGTTTCTCAGGTCGAAATCTCCCTCGTTGCGGAAGCCAAAACGGTAATTCTGAGAGAGTAGGGTGACTGCATCTGACAGTACGTTTGCGGGACGCCAATCGTCGCCTTCGTTACATCCGGTGACTCTGGGGTCGTTTTGGCGGCAGGCAAAGTTTGGATTGAGGTCTGTGCGATCGTAGAAAGTAGCCCAATCAAGAGGCTGCCTAAACTCTTCTTGAGTGTGAGGGTTGAAATCTCCTTGAATATAAACTGGCAAATTAGATGCCAAAGTTAGTCCTTTTTCCCTTACCACATCAAAGACATTAGGATTATTTCCTATGCCGGGGATTCGAGCTAGCTGCCGACCGTTAACGAGCAGAATCCCGTTAGGCTTGCGGGTGGGGTCGAGTCGGGAGTCCGTAGGACTGACCGATGCGCTCCTTGCTTCATCTATGCTTGTGCCTGCTGCATTGGCTATGCGGGCGCTGCGATCGGGCTGCGCATCATCCCGGCTGGCATAGATAATCCCGCTGTTCGGCAGTAAAGACTCTCCCGCTCCCATTCCGATCCTCCGCAATAGATTGAGGTCTATTTGAGTGGCGCGAATTTCTAAGGGTTGCCGTTCTTCTAAGGGCTGGTTGTAGTTTCCGGTTAGATTTGCAGGTCGTGCTGCTCCATTAGCTACTAGGGGACTGCTCAGGGTAAAGGCCTCGTTAACATTAGCGGTTTCCCAGTCATCGCGGTCGATCGCCTTGATTTCTCTACCATTCAAAAATGCTACTTCTGTTATAGCCGCCCTATTCTGGTCAGGAGGAATAGGTGTGGGATCTTGAGCTGCAGTACCCGCCAGAATTTGTAAAGCGCAATTAGTTGAGTCAATAGCTGCTGTTTGTGCCAAAGAGCGATTGTTGGCGTCAGGGGCTTCGAGAGCGTCTCTCAGAAGCGGGTTGACAAACCGACCGTCGGGGAAGACTAAGTTAGCTTGCTCTGCTAAAGCACTACCTCCGGGGAACAAGCCGGTTACGGCATCGGGAGCCAAAGGAGCACCGGGTCTCGCGGCTACTATTGCAGCGGCGCTATAGACTACCCCGTTGTTAGAGCCAACTTGAGTTCCACGAGTCCCTAATGTGGGGTCGCCGCTGACATCAGGAAGTCCAACTAGATTTCTGGCTGTAGAAGCCGTGCTGGGGTCGTAATAGCTGCTGATGCAGGCCAGCGGCGTGTCATCATCACTGAAAGTTCCCGCTGGTGCGTTACTGTTTGTATAGTGATAAACTACTGTCGCCCGCATCCGCAAATCCCCCTTGGCATACTGGGGAGTATTCGGGTCGATCGGAGAACCTGGTGCTACTGCCAGTCCCGTTGGCGTTAGCCCTCCTGGGGGGTAAGGTGGCGGTGGCAGCGGATCTGTCACCAACGGAATCCACGTCAGCGCACCAGATGCAATATTGTTGTTATACACCTGAGACCCCGGTCCCAGAGGCGACATCGGCATTGTATCGGGCCACACAACTGGGTAAGTCTCAATATTACCAGTAGTTGGGTCGTCGTAAGTATCTCCAGGGGCTACTCTGGTCACACCAGTCAGGGGATCTTGCCAAGTGGGGGGTGGCAGAAAAGAATTAAGCCGCTCGTAAACCCCTGCACCGGTGATGACGCGCAGACCACCATTGGCATCCAGCGGATTGACGGGGACTCGGGCGGCTTCACCTTCCCAGAAACCGTCGCGGTCGGTTGCTCCCACGTCAGCCAGTTTTGTCACCTGGGGCGTTCTAGTACGCTGTGTACCGTCCCTCCAGGTTCCACCCGGAATATCTTGGGGCGTGCTGACCAATTTGTTCTCACCGGCATCCCATCTCAGGGCCGGTAAGTTATTTCCCGCCACTACGCGATCGCCCAAGACTTCTTCTTGCTCTGCCTCGTCTGAAGGGTTTGTTGCTAGTAGCTGGTCTGCTGCAAGATCAATGTTGGTGTCCTGGGGATTGGGAAGGCTCCATGCGTCGGGAGGTCGCAGAGCGTCGTCAGTACCTTGAATCGGTGGCGCGTCGGGAAGGCTGTAATTCTCAGTTGGGTCATCTGCTAGTCCTACTTCAGCAAAAGGAACTTTCCGGAGTGTCTGTTTAAAATGTTCTTCCAGCGCTTGTTTGCGGGTTTGGGTGTCCGGTTTATTTCGCACCGAAAATGGGTCGTCCGCTGCTGCAAGCTCAACCTTTTCATCCTGAGGGTTTGGTCCCCTTTTTGCTGCTACAAGCATAGCGAGGCGAGCTGTATAGGCAGCATTGTTATAAAGTACCTCCAAGCTGTTATTGCCGGGGGCGGATTGATTGGCGGGGTCAATAGTTTCGGCCGCATTTTGCATCGCTTGAGTTCTCCCGCCGGCCGCACCCAGAGTAGCTCTTGTCTGAAAAAGATGTACCCCCACTGGATTCCTGGGTGCGACGCTGCCAGACCACCCGCTAACTACATTTCCTCCCACCCTAATTTTGCTATTTTCCTGGAAGTAAAAACAGGAATCTGGGCTGCTGATTTGATACAGTTGTATACTATTTGGAGCATTGACCCCTGATACCAACAAATTGCTATTTGTAAATATACCCCCGTTCAGATTCAGCGGAGGCCCGGGCGATATATCAAGATCGTCTTCATAAACTGCTGCATTGTTGGCGAGGGGAATGCGACTTTGGTCTTGCTGGTATTCAAGGGCTGAAATGCTGGTAGTGCCGTTAAAGGCTTCATACCTTTTACCTTGATAACCTTGACCAAGAGTGGCAGCTTCGGCGGCTGTAATTGGTACATTAACCGTATAAACAAAAAAGCTCTTTTTCAGTAGACCGTCGTCGGTTTTGTACCAACCCAGGTTGCCCACCAAATTAGCAACTGTACCTCCACCCCTGGTACAGCCAGGGGCTGCATTCCCCGACGACATTGGTGGGGTTCTTGCTTCTATCTGTCTTCTCGGTCTTGTGAAGTCGCCGGTAATATTATCGCGTGCGGGGGTGCGGGAGAATATTCCGTAGAGGGTAAAAGTGTCATACTCTCCATCGTTATCGGTATCGACTGCATATCTCCAAGCAGTATTTATAATTTCATTTTCTTCATTTGTTGTGGGGTCAATAATAATGGGGCCTCGAGGATTGCCTGCTGTATTGCCATCTGAGTTAAGATCTGTTCTAAGTATCAGCCGCTGCTCGTCCCCAAATGTGTAAAGATCCGTACCTGTAGCGTTGGCCAGCCTGCTGTATAAATTTTCATCGGATGGAGTCGCCGTCGGTTTTTGCGGGTCTTCGTACAGCAAGAACTGAATTTTCGCTTTCGCCCGATCGAGCGCCGGAGTCGCGGCCGCCAGCACCTGCTGGTTCACGCGCACGTTGCGAGCCATATTACCCCGATCGAACGATCGCAGCGTAATCGCCACTGTCAACAAGATCACTACCAGCAACACCATAGTCACCGTCGGCAACACAAACCCCGCCACCGGCAATCTCGCCCGGCGGCCCATAGCCATTAGCGATCGTAGCATTGCTCTCATCAGACGCTTCGCCCCCGAGCGAGTCACGCCGAGAACCCGCCGCAGCAGGGATACGATAACTTTCGATAATTTGCTTTTAAACATTGACGCCTTCCTGAACTATTTCAGAGATGGTATTGCTGGTAGTTACTGCTTGAGGGCAGGATCTCATATCTATAGTTCCCATTTTTATCCACATCGATATCAGCCTGTTGCACAAATTCACAATATGTGTACTTTGGCTAAAAAATAAAACCGACAAAGCCACAACGGAGTTAACCGCCGATTTTTTTCCCCGCAAGATTTGCCAAGCAAGGATTACGGCCCAGGGAACTACACCCTATCTTACTTCAATCCAATTGTCAGTGTCCACAGCCAGAGTCTGTTCGATCGCCCAAAAACAACGCTCGCGATCGTCTCGGATGTATTTCCCAGCCCTTACCTTGCCGGCTTTGTGGGTCTGTTCCCCTTGCTAGCGATTTCAACCGCCGGAACCTAGAATGTAGAGTGGGCGATCGAATTATCGAATTGTGGTTAGGCGTATCCCTGCCCTCAAATCTAAATAGGGCGATCGAATTTCCGCCCTGCGTCATATCAATTGCGCTTGCACTCCTTATGATGGGAAGTCGGGAGTCGGGGAATGTGGAATTATTGACCTTGACTCGATCGTTCCCATCCAACTGGAAACCCTATCAAAGTGCGATCGAATTTCCGCCATGCGTCAAAGTGCGATCGAATTTCCGTTTTGCCTGCGAACGGGCCAGTACAAGTGCAAAATATCAACCTACCACCCATGGAACCAACTCCCAAACCCCCCCACTTCATCATTATCGGCACCCAAAAAGGCGGCACAACATCCCTGTACAACTACCTAATCCAACATCCCCAAATCGCCCCCGCCGCCCAAAAAGAAGTACATTATTTTGACTTAAACTTCGACAAAAGCCCAGACTGGTACTATGCCCAATTTCCCCAGCCCGAAAACGGTTCCCACAAAATAACCGGAGAAGCCAGTCCTTACTACATATTTCACCCGCACGTTCCCCAGCGAATTTATGATTTATGTCCCCAAGTTAAAATAATCGCCCTGCTGAGAAACCCCGTAGAACGCGCCATTTCCCACTATTATTATTATATCAAAATACAATACGAATCCCTATCATTTGAAGAGGCGATCGCCTCCGAGCCCAAAAGACTCAAAGGCGAAATCGAAAAACTCTTAGCCAACCCAAACTACTACAGTTACGAACACCAACACTACACTTATCTCAGCCGCGGCATTTACGCCGATCAACTCCCAGCCTGGATGAAACTTTTTCCCAAATCACAACTCTCAATCATCAAAAGCGAAGACTTGTATAGCAACCCATCGGAAATCTTCAACACCGTCCTCGAATTTCTCGAATTGCCGCCACACCAACTACAAACCTACGAAAAGTACAACGGCACCCAATATCCGCCCATCAGCGACACAGTATACCAGCAATTGAGAGCATATTTTCGATCGCACAACCAAAGACTGGCCCAATTGTGCGATCGAGATTTCGGCTGGGATTAATAATGTCATTCGTGTCAACAATCGCCTAAAAACCTTTGTGTTTCTCGTTTATAGCCAAGGCAAGATCCCCCTCGCATCCCCCTTAAAAAGACCCTTTGGGCACGGCACCGTCTCCTCCAACTCCATCGCGCGCTCGAATATCCGTAGTGTGCAATAGTTAAAGATTTTTTAGGCACCTAGTTGCCAAGAGAGCGCTCTTTCCTAGATATTAAGAGCGCGATCGCGCAACTGCGTACTTTTTTTAATGTGCCAGTTGCATCCAGGACTAAAATATTAAGCAGCGGCCGTAGCATTTGCTTCCAGAGGCTCGATTTCCTCCGGCGTAGCGTGACGGCGCGGATCGTTAAAGCTGCCAGCCGCTAGCCAATTAGAATTTTGGGCCGCCTCACAACCAATCACGTAAAGCGAAGATTCGTTAAAAGCAGCCCAGAGAGCATCACAAGCCTGTTTATCCATCAGTGAATCTGCGATCGGGCGATCGTGAATCAGAGCAAATAAATCAAACTCATTTCGTTTTGGATTCCACTGATATTGCAAAGTAGGAGCATAACCCATTTCGATCAATTGTGCGATCGCGCGATCGGGCGTATATCCGTCCAAGTGTACCCGATTGAGATAGATAGACACTTGGACATACTCATCTCTGGCAGGTAGTAGTCGGTAATTCGAGTTAGTCATCATTATTTGTCTCCGTGCAGTAGTAATAAGAGCGGCCTGCAATATCGGGGCGTTTTTCAGCCTTCATTTTTTGCTGAGCACATCGTCGCTTAGCATAAAGGTCTTTTTCAATTTCAGTCTCGCCGGGGGCATAAAAAGGACGGTGAGGAAGCAGTTCGGCTTCTAAATCCTCCCAAGATTTCTCTGGGTTGTCTCAATCTCTCAGCATTTGTCCCTTGCGGTTTGTTCGAGGATGCCATTTATTCGATATAGTCGATCGGTCATCAGTCTGTTTCCTCAGTTTTGGCGATCGTCTTGACGCGCTGGGGCTTTGGCTCTAAAACGGGTTCGTTTTCCTGTAACCAAGTTTCGATGTACTCCAACAGAACCTCATTCATGCTGAGGCTACGCATGGCACAAGATGCTTTGAACTTGGCTCTTGTCTCTTCAGGTAGATAAATTTTTACGGACACAATTTTACTCGTAGTCAAAGCTTCCATATCGCTATATCGATTTGTCTATATGTCTAGCCTGACACATAGGCGCGCCATCGGAGCGGGTTGCCTGTCGATATAAGGACTTATCGTTTTGTCCCTATGTCGATATAATAACGGACATAGCCAAAAAAACGACAACCGCGCCGAGTTAAACGGCAATGCCGTTTCCATACATTTTGCAAAAAAATGCTTGACATTCCTACCACTCTGCGCTAGGTTATCGAGTAGTATTGTGTTTAATCCACAAATCGCAACACTTCACCTATGTTCACAGCCAACAGCTATTTTTATTTTTGGTACAGCCAAGTTCGCCCGGAGTGAATTTACAATTCACTGTGAACATCCGGGCGAACCGCAGATTAACACCTGCGGTTTTGTTTTTTCTAGTTCTTTTTCCAACAACCAATCGAGTACAAGCGAAAACACCGATGACCTTATTCAGTAACTGGTATTACGGCTTTTATTTTTGGCCCAACAGGAGTTCTGGGTAAATTGTCGCGCTGTCTTTTCGCACTAACCCGGAACTCTTAAAAGTTCCGGGTTTTTTGTTGTCAACCACCCACTTAATTTTCCAGGAAAATACCCTCATGTTAGAAGCCAAACTCGTAACTAAATCTCATCCCGAACACCAAACAATTGTTAAACTCTCAGAAACAGTCTGTGTCGGCGGCACAGAATTATTAATAATCGGCGGTCCCTGTACCGTCGAAAGTTCCCAACAAATGGAAACAGTCGCCCGCCAACTATCCGCCGCATCAGTGCAAGCTTTGCGAGGCGGAGTCTACAAACCCCGCACTTCTCCCTATTCTTTCCAAGGAATGGGAATTGAGGGACTCGAAATTTTAGCCCATGTCAGCCGACGTTACGGTTTGCCCGTCGTGACAGAGGTAATGTCGATCGCCCAAATCGAGCCAGTTGTCACCTATGCTGATATGCTGCAAGTAGGCAGTCGCAATATGCAAAACTTCGAGTTACTCAAGGCGATCGGTCAAGCCGGAAAACCAGTCCTGCTAAAACGCGGCTTGTCAGCCACAATCGAAGAGTTTGTGATGGCCGCCGAATACATTGTCAGTCACGGAAATCCTGATGTAGTTCTGTGTGAAAGAGGCATCCGCAGCTTCGACAATTACACGCGGAATGTCTTAGATTTAGGTGCAGTCGCAGCGCTGAAACAGTTAACTCATTTGCCAGTAATTGTAGACCCTTCTCACGCTGTCGGCAAGCGAGAATTAGTCGCACCACTCGCCAAAGCAGCGGTTGCTTGCGGTGCAGACGGATTAATTGTTGAGTGTCACCCGCAACCAGAAAAATCGGTTTCTGACGCGCGACAAGCTCTTTCTTTGCCCGATATGGTAGATTTAGTTGCGAGTTTGCGGGCTGTAGCCGCCGCCGTGGGGCGGTGCATACCCGAGATTAATTTGCCGACCCAGGTATTAAGTTTGAAGTCATATTCCTAGGAGATAATCTATAACTTTTAACGTCAAACTCTACAGTCGGTTTTAACCGAATTGAGCTTTGAGGCAGGGGTTTAAACCCCTGCCGAAATCGGGAAAAGCCCGTTTTTCACGAATTTAGATTAAAATAAAAAATAATACTGTCATCTACGAAAATTTGCTTAATTATGGCAATACTACTTAACGTTCCCTCGATCGTCTGCTCTGGCTGCGGTGATACAATTACCAAAGCCATCAAAACAGTTGACTCCGGTGCTACTGTGAATGTGGATGTCGCAGCTAAGACTGTTACAGTAGAAGCTCAAGCTTCTGAAGAGTCAATTACACAGGCGGTTGTTGCTACGGGTCACACCGTCCAAGATTGATATCGAGTTTACAGCAGGCAGCCCGAAACCGGGTTTGAGGGGCGAGAATACTTCGTTACAGCCTCTAGATACGGCAAAAAACCCGGTTATCAAGGTTGATATCAACTCCGCTAGCATCGGAATTGTAAAATCGAATCAACAGTCAATACTCAACTATAGCGGTTCTCAATAAAATGAGGTACACACCGCTCGCAACTGATGCCCTATGCCCTATGCCCGCGAGAGCACCTCATGTTACTGAGAAAGGGTATATCATTCAGTTTTTCGACCCCTCCTTCAACAGTCAACAGTCAACAGTCAACAATAATTCCGGTGCAACGGGAATTGATATGACACCAGGAGAGGGCGGGTTGACCAATATCTTCGATGCCAACGATATTGGTCAACCCGCCCCACGCCCAAAAGCTTATTCTGCTTCGTCTAAGTGTTCGGCGACGGCTTGGTAAAGTTCCAAAACGTGTCGATCGAGTAAACTATAAAAAACTTGTCTCCCAACCTTGCGGTAGCTTACCAACCGCATCGCCCGCAATGCCCGCAACTGGTGCGATACTGCTGATTCGCTCATACTCAACGCTGCCGCCAAGTCGCACACGCACAGTTCTTGTTTTGCCAAAACCGACAGCAGCCGCAGGCGGTTCGCATCTCCCAAAAGACTGAAAAACTCTGCCATCCGCTGGGCTTTTGCGGTGTTGAGAACTTGTGTTTGGATGTCGCCGGCCCGCAAACAGTCAACTAAGTGCGGACGATCGCACGTTGGTGTATCGTTTACTTCGCGAGGCTGACTTATCGCTCCATTAACAGCAGAGTTTGGTGACATCTTTTCCAGGCTGGTTTTAATTCTCATTTTCATTTTAGTGCGATCGGCAAACCTTTTGTAACAAAACTTGTACATACCCTTGACTAATATCTGAATATATGTTCATATGTAAGTAGAGACAAACAAACCCACGAGGAAAAACTAAAATGACTACCGTCACCCAAATGAAATGCGCCTGTCCTTCTTGCCTCTGCATTGTCAACCTCAGTGACGCCATTGAAAAAGAGGGCAAAACATACTGTTCCAGTGCTTGCGCTGACGGCCACCCCAGCGGCAGCGGCTGCGGCCACACCGGCTGCGAGTGCAACAAGTAAATATTCGGCTTCAGAAAAGGTTAATCCACCACTCTAATATCTATCTAAAGGGAGATGGCAACAGTGCATCTCCCAATTATTTTAATTTGTAGGTTAAATAAAGGTTAAAAAAAAGCTAATTCAAGGTTAAAATTGCATTAATAGACTCAGTACAGAAGACTCAGTACAGAAGACTAAGTACAATTGCTACTTGCGGAATACAATAGAAATAAGTTGTGCCGCGATACTAAGTACAAATAGTGCTATTAACCGCAGAGACCGCAGCAAAAGTTGAAAACCAAAAGTTTAATTAGGAGGGGGCAATGAATGAGCGGGAAGATTTTTTACATCCTCGCAATCGCTACTACGGTGATTTCACACCAGAAAACTTGGCGTTTAATGCCAACTTGCAGGAATTTGCTCAGAAAATAACTTATATTTGCTCGCTGGAAACAGGGGGGAAAATTAGCGCTGAGAAAGCCTATAAAGATATTAAGGTGCTTTGGAAAGACTTAAAATCCTCTAAGAAACAATTGGGAATTGGCCAAAAACCCCCCAGTACCGATGAGGGAAATTCACCTTAAATCACAATAAATAACAATCTTGTAGGGGCGGGTTCACCAACATCTGCAACTCACCTCCAGAGTATTTGTAAACCCGCCCCGACTCCACCAAAAATACTTTTGAGTTTTAAGTTAAAGTGTAAGGTGCGCCGAAAAAAACCCTAGGAAGTCTATGGTTGAGGAGTTGGTGTTGCTTCTCTAGCAAAAGGAGTGCAATTGCCGCCAAGACCAGAAGTAATCGCGCAAGTATTAGTTTTCAGCATTCCCTGATAGGTATCAGCACCGGTGCCTGGGCCGCCCAACTCGTCGCTGTAAAGTTCCTTGTCCGAAATTTCGACATTTGCCTCCCTCGCCACAGTCTCTATCAACTTCGGATTAGTTGTAGTTTCGGCAAAAATTGTCGGCACTCCTGTGGTCTTAATTTCTGAAGATAATTCGGCAATTCTTGCTGCTGTGGGCTGTTCCTCTGTCGTCACACCTTGCAAAGCGACCGCATTCTCCAAACCGTAAGCATCCGCATAGTAACTCAGAGCATCGTGAGTTGTTACTAACTGGCGTTTTTGGGCGGGAATAGTCGCAATTTGAGCTTTGATCCAAGTATCTAATTTTTGCAACTCATCTGTTAAGCTTGCTGCATTTTTGGTATAAAGTTGAGCATTGGTGGGGGAAACTTTGATCAATTCATCCCGAATTGTTTCTACCATGCGCAGCCCATTTTGAGGGTTATGCCAAACATGAGGGTCAGGGACTTTTTCACCCTCTGCGTGGGGTTGGTTTTGGGCTTTCTCTTCGCCGTGTTCGTGCTCGTGTTCGCCTATCAGCGGTTTGGGAACTGCGAGTTCGTGTACGGCGATTTTGGGTGCGGAATTACTGCTGGATTGAATTAATTTAATGATATTGGGTTCGTGGTTGTAGCCGCCGTATAATATCAGATTTGCTGTTTCAATCGCTTTGCGGTCTTCCGGCTTAGTTTGATAGGCGTGGGGGTCGTCTCCCGGCTTGATCAGACAGGTGGTGTCGATCGAACTTTGAGCAATTTGTTTAGTTATGTTGCAGATAACGCCAGTCGTGGTAACGACTTTGGGCAAGTTGGCGGCGGGACTGGCTTGAGTTTGAGTTGCGGCGGGACTCTCTGACACCGGATTGCTTGCGTTCTGTGCTCCACTGCACCCAACCAGCCCGCAGCCAATTGCCAAAACAGCCGCACCCCACAATCGGCCGGTTTTTCTTTGTATCTTTTTTAACATTTTTACCTTTGGAACGATAATCGTTATTGCTTTTTCGAGTTATCCTATTCTAGTAGCTACGAGCAAGAATCGTTCTCAAAATCTCGAATTATGTTAGAAGTGCAAGACTTAGCTGTCAATTATCGAGGAATTTCGGCCCTCAACAGCGTGAGTTTCCAGTTAGAATCCGGGCAATTAACCGGTGTGTTGGGCCCCAACGGCGCGGGGAAAAGCACGATGGTGAAAGCGATGCTGGGATTGATACCGGCCTGTCGGGGTTTGGTGAAATATCAGGGGCGGCTGCTGAAGCAACAGTTGTCGCGGGTGGCTTATGTGCCGCAGCGATCGCAAATTGACTGGGATTATCCGATTACGGTGTGGAATGCGGTAATGATGGCGCGAACCGTTCAGACTGGCTGGTTTCGCAGTTTCTCGAAGCAGTCGCAAGAATTGGTGAAAGCTGCTTTACGGAGGGTGGGAATGTGGGATTTGCGCGATCGGCAAATTGGCGAACTTTCCGGCGGACAGCAGCAGCGGATTTTCTTAGCCAGGTCGATCGCCCAACAAGCCGATTTATTCTTCTTCGACGAGCCTTTTAACGCGATCGACAAAGCAACAGAAGAGATTATTTTTGATATTTTTGCCGAACTAAAAGCCCAAAATAAAACATTGCTAGTAATCAGCCACGATTTAGGCGAAACTTTAAAACAGTACGACAACTTATTATTGCTCAACAAGCAATTAATTGCGACTGGTTCCTGCAGAGAAGTTCTCACCGCAGCCAATATTCAAAAAGCCTATGGATACGATTTAAGTTTAGTTTCGGCGTGAGTGGAAAAAGATTTACTTTTAACCGCAGATGAACGCAAATAAACGCAGATAATTATCTTATATCTGCGTGCATCTGCGTCTATCTGCCTGTATCTGCGGTTAAAACAATAAAATTATTGAGGTAAGTAATTAAATGTTAAATCTACTAATTGATCCGCTAAAATTCGAGTTCATGCGAAATGCGATCGCCGTCGGCGTTTTGCTAGGCATTCTCTGCGCCGTTGTCGGCTCCTATTTAATTGTACAACAAATGGGAATGATAGTTGACATGATTGCCCATTCGGTATTAGCAGGATTGCCGATTGCTTTTTCTTTAGGTTTCAATATTTCGATCGGCGCGTTTATATCGGGAATTATCAGCGCGGTAATAATGGCCTGGATTAAATCGCAATCGAGCCTAAAAATAGATGCTGTTATGGCATTAATATTGTCTACATTTTTAGCAATTAGCGTGACGCTGATTAGCCTATTGCGGGCAACGAAATTAGATTTAGACGGGTTTTTGTTTGGGAATATCTTATCAGTTGCACCGACAGACGTGCAGCAGACTTTTGTCATTACTTTGATTATTTTGGCGACGGTTAAAATTTTTTACAAAGAACTGCTATTCTATACTTTTGACCCCCTGGGGGCCCAAGCCTGCGGTTTGCCTGTAAACTGGATTTATTTGGGGATGATTTCGGCGATTACGCTGACGATTGTTGCGAGTTTGCAAACCGTGGGAGCGCTGTTAGTAATTTCGCTGTTAATCGGACCGGGGATTACGGCGTATTTGTTGGTAAAAGAGCTACATTTAATGATGGGATTAGGAGCCATTATTGGGGTTACAGCTAGCGTGACTGGTATGTATCTCAGCTATTATTGGAATATGCCATCTGGTGCGGCAATTGTATTAGTTGTTTTTGGGTTATTTTTAGTAGCTTTGCTGTTCAGTCCCAGTCAAGGCATTTTGACAAGAAAGAGAGGATAACACTCTGGACGCACAGGCTATATCTGTTGTACGTTTTTTAGGCTTACTTACGCAAAAAGTAATCGAACGTCCTACTTATAGTAATCTAGGATTTTGTAAAGAGCAAGTTCAGTCCTGGACGCACTTCGAGGCTCAGAAACCGGGTTTTTTACTCGATGCGGTATGCAACGAAGTAGACGCTCGAAAAACCCGGTTTCTGGGCACCCGTGGGTAAGTCCTAAAGTTTTCAATTGTTTATGTTTTGGTCAAACGGGTGCCTATGCGAACTTAGCGCCGCCCGAAGCCTTTGCCGCGCATAGACTTTGACCAAACCAGCAATTCGCCACCACCACCGCCAGCGGCGAGAAACTGGCCTTCGGGATGCCATGCGAGACAGGAAAAACCGCCCTCTGCACCTTCTAGAATTTGCAGCAATTGTTCTGCTTCGTACCATAAACAAAGTTGACCGTCTGCAGCAGCAGAAGCTAATAAAAATGTGGTAGGTTGAAAGGCGATCGCATTTACCACATTTTCATGCACTTCTAACCCCCAACCTTCCCAACCGACTCTTTCATCAGCGTCTCTTTCCCAGACAGAAATGCCTTGAGAACTCGAAGCAGCTAACAAAGGTGCACCCAAAGAATTAGTTTTATCCGACCAAGCTAACTGCCGAACTTTCCCCGGAAAACCCTGCATTACCCACGGTTGAGAACTGCCCCATTCATTAACAATTAGGGTGTTGTCCATATTGCCGCAAGCTAAATATTGCCCTGACGGCGACCAAGAAATTGCACCTGTTGCAGACGGTACGGACAAGACGTGCGGGTCTTCGTCCCAGTCTTCGCCGTTCCAAACTTTGACGCCTTGATAGCCGCTAACTGCCAGAGATTTAACAACAGGATGCCATGCTAAATCGAGGATAGATGATGAGTCGAAATTCAGCGTTACTTCAACAACATCATCATCAGCATTCCAGACTTGAACGCAGCGGCCCATACTGAAAGCTAACTGATTGCAGTTGGGACTCCAAGCTAACTTGTCAACCCAGACGCGCTGGTTATCCAAATCAGCAATTAATTCGCCCGAATCGGCGCGCCAAATTTGCACCCGTCCGTCTTGTCCGCCAGCAGCTAGGAATTGACTGTCGGAGGAAAAAGACAAGCAATCGGCTGATTTACCCGTGGCAGTTTGTAGCGGTTGCAAGGACAATTCATTAACTGACCCTACTTTCGCCAGCATCACTTCGCCCGCAGCGGAACAGACTGCTAAAGTTTTGCCGTCCGGCGACCAAGTAACAGCAGTTACGTAGTCAGACAGCATTTTTTTAGCGTGAAATTGCAGGGTTAGTTCACTTTTATTTGTGTTTTTGTTACCCATATTTATTGAATCTGAGATTTGGCACTATTCTTAAGAACGGGCAAGATGCCCGTTCCACAAGAGATGAATTTTATTCTTGTGGAACAGGCATCTTGCCTGTTCCTAAAAGGCTTATTAAAAATGCTTCAAGATGTCAGTTAAACCAGACATTTACGGAAATCCTCTCGCAATTGACTTTCGTTTAAGTCGCGACCGATGAATACAAGCTCGTTTTTCGGAGTTTCTGTAGCTTTCCAAGGTCGATCCGGTCTGCCATCGAACAGCATATGCACTCCTTGAAAAACAAATCTCTTGTTTTCTCCAGCCATATTCAAAATGCCTTTTGTCCGAAAGATATTCGTGCCTTGAGTTCGCAACAATTCGCCGATCCAATCGCTAAATTTGTTGCGATCAATAGCACCTGCTTCTACTATTGCTACGGAAGTTACTGTTTCGTCGTGTTCGTGAGTGTGTTCGCCCAAAAAGTCGGGTTCGATTTCTAATGCCCGGTTCAAATCAAATGCTTTGACGCCCAACAAAGCATCCATTTGTAATTCAGCGTTGCGGGTACGGTAAATTTTTGCCATTACATTCATGGCGCGAATTCGCTTTTCTAATTCTGCCAATTCTTCCTCAGTCACTAAATCAGTTTTATTGAGCAAAACTACATCGGCGAATGCAATTTGTTCTTGAGCTTCGTCTGCGTCCCAGTGCTGCCAGATGTGCTTGGCATCGACTACCGTTACAACTGCATCTAGCAGTAATGTGTCCCGCATATCTTCGTCTACAAAAAATGTCTGAATTACGGGCGCGGGGTCGGCTAAACCTGTGGTTTCGATGACTATGTGGTCGAATTTGTCGCGCCGCTTCATCAAGTTGCCGATAATCCGAATTAAATCGCCTCTGACTGTACAGCAAATACAGCCGTTGTTCATCTCGAAAATTTCTTCGTCGGCATCAATTATCAGTTGGTTGTCGATGCCTACTTCGCCGAATTCGTTGACGATGACTGCAACTTTTTTGCCGTGTTCCTCTGTTAAAATCCGGTTCAGTAGCGTAGTTTTGCCTGCACCCAGATAGCCCGTGAGAACGGTAACAGGAACTGATTCGATCGCCCCAGCACTCACCATACTTGACCTCGATTATTGTACAATGATAACCATTATCGCTATTCTATACCAGACAAGCTGTTAGTAGCAAGAATATTACAAAATGTAAATAAATTCTTGGCTGGAGTTTTTTAGACCGGATGCGGTCAAAAATAGACAAAATCATAATTGTTGGGTTATCATAAATCAATCTATAAATTTAATTAAAAAAACACCATGACTCCGCTATCTTCCAAGGGAAAAGCGCTGCGCGGTAGAATTTTTCCCGAACAAACTATACCACCCGAAGAATTAGCAAGGCGCAAAGCAGAAAGAACTAAACTCGGTTTGCGCTGTAGAGAAATATTTGAGCGACTTCGCCCGGAACTGATCGGCGAGTATTACAATTGGTTTATTGCGATCGAGCCGGACAGTGGAGAGTATTTAATTGACAGGAAATTTCTAGGAATCATTGAAAAAGTTAAAGAACAATATAGCGATGGAGATATGAGACTAACAATATTTTGCCTCAATGAAAGAGGAACCTGCGGTCGGATATGATATCAGGAAGGTTTGGGGAAAACGGAGAGTTATTTTTTGAGATAGAATTGATTGCTTCTAATGGCGAGGTTTTTCCTGTGGAAGTGCTTCTAGACACTGGTTTTACCACAGGTTTTATAGCAATGAATTCTCAAGACTTAGATGCTTTAGATTGGTCTTTAATTGCCCCGCAAATCGAGATGCAGACAGTGGGGGGAGAAGGCTTTTTTGATATCTATGAAGCTTGGGTAATTATTGACGGTCAAGATTTGATCGTTCCCGTTCATGTTGGAGAGGATATCCCGGAGATTTTAATCGGCTCCCAATGGTTAGATAGGATGCAGTTAGTTGTTAATAAACCGAGGGGGATTTTGACGTTAGAAATAGTATCGAGTGCAGAATGATTGAAGAACGATCGCCCTTTTTCCAAAAAAAGCGATCGCCCGCATTCAACTACAAAAATGACTGTATTTTAGCAGAGTCGAGTTCCCGACCGATCAGCACTAATTTGGTTTGGCGGAGTTCGGAAGGTTGCCAAGGGCGATCGTAGAAATATTCTATGCGCGAGCCCACACCTTGCAACACCATCCTCATCGGTTTCTTGGGAACCGCCACAAACCCTTTAATCCGATAGATTTCCTCTTGCTGCATCAAGGATTGCAGTTTTTTCACCAAAGCTTCAGGTTCAAATTCGCGATCGGCAATAAAGTAAGTCGAGTTAATATCATCATCGTGTTCGTGTTCCTCCTCAGCATCGTGGTGACTCGGGCGAGACTCCACATCATCCTCAACCGCCGCATTAAATCCTAATAGCACATCAGGGTTAATTTCGCCAGCTTTGCAGGGAACAATTTTCACACTCGGACGCAACTCTTGTTGCAACCAGCTTTGGACTTTATGGTGAGTTTCAGCATCTACGCGATCGACCTTCGTTAAAAGTACCATATCGGCACAGGCTAACTGGTCTTCAAACAATTCCTCGATCGGAGTTTCGTGATCTAAACTAGAATCAGCCTGCCGCTGTGCCATCAAAGCATCAATATCACCGACAAAAGTACCGCTAGCAATAGCTTCGCAATCGACAACAGCAACAACACCGTCTACAGTAGCACCGGTGCGAATTTCCGGCCAGCGAAAAGCTTGGATTAAAGGTTTAGGAAGTGCGAGGCCCGAAGTCTCAATTAAGATACAATCAATTTGTTCTCTGCGCTTCAACAATTCCTGCATAGTCGGCAAGAATTCCTCTTGAACAGTGCAGCAAAGACAACCATTTGTTAGTTCAACAATATTGCTGCTAACATTTTCTTCTTCATCGCAAACTTGGCAATCGCGCAGCAGTTCTCCGTCAATTCCGATTTCGCCAAATTCGTTAACCAGAACAGCAATGCGGCGACCTTGATTATTTTGCAATAAGTGGCGAATTAAGGTAGTTTTGCCGCTACCGAGAAAACCAGTGATGACAGTAACAGGAATTTTGTGCATTGAGAATTTTGTGCTGATTGGGTGATATCTCGTTCCCAGGCTCTCCCTGGGAATGCTAATCTAGAGGCTCTGCCTCGTTGTAATAAAGGAGCGCTTTTAATACGAGGCAGAGCCTCTGGGTATGCGTTACCAGGCAGAGCCTGGAAGAAGGAAAACACTAAATTCCTTACTACAAACCTATCTACTTTGGTAGTGGTGGAATCTTTGCTAAAACGCCTTTTTTCAGAGCTTGAGGACGCTCAGACCAAGGCAACAAACCGTCTGGTTTAGCATAGTATTGACCCGCGCATTCGAGTACAGCCTCGACGCTTTCCGCCTCATTTGCTGGTAAATCGCCAAATAGATAAGTGTACTTTCCTACAGCAGCAAAAGACACCGCACAAGAGTGACTGCAAGCACTCATGCACTCAACCTCTTGAATGTCAAATTTCTCAGAAAACTCCCAATCTTTAGCGAGTTGCGACAAATTTTCCATGAATTGTTGACCGCCGCTTTTACCTTCACGTTTGCCGTTTTTCCAAACACTAGCGCAAGCAGTGCAAACAAATAGACTGTGCTTTGTGGGTATAGCCGTGTTAATTACATCCATCATCCGTACCTCGCAGATGCGTTCAAAAGTGAGTTAGATATCGGCGGGCATTCTGACTTGAGAAACCACAACGGTTTCATTACAGTTGCGGGACAGCGCCGGACTTGCACCGAACTTTCCCCGTTTCCTCTAGCGGCTGCTCCCCGCTAGAACCGATAGCGAAATCACATCATACCGCACTTGCCGCCTTTTTTCAAAAAAGTTATGTTGGTAATGTCGATCCATCCCAAAAAAATTCACTGTTTGTGGAACAGGCATCTTGCCTGTTGCTGACAGGATATAACCCCACAAAAAAAAATAACTCTTTGTGGAACAGGCATCTTGCCTGTTAATGACGGGCTAGAAGCCCCTCCCACCAGAACATTACTACAAACTATATGAACGCCTTCCCCGATTTTTCCACTCACGGCTATCAGATTGAAAAAGAACTCGGACACAACAGTCTCGGCGGCCGAGTTACATACTTAGCGAAAAACACGAATACTCAACAATTAGTTGTAATTAAGCAATTTCAATTCGCTCAATTAGGTGCTAGCTGGGCTGAATACGAAGCTTACGAACAGGAAATCAAAGTGCTGCAAAATCTAGATTTTCCTGGCATTCCCCGCTATCTCGATTCTTTTCAAACTGACAGCGGTTTCTGCATGGTGCAGGAATACAAAAATGCCGAATCTGCTGTCGCGCGGACTTTTTCGCCGCCGGATATCAAGCAAATTGCGATCGCAACTTTAGAGATTTTAGTTGACCTGCAATCTCAGAAACCGCCGATAATTCACCGCGACATTAAGCCAGAAAACTTGTTAATAGATGACGAACTCAATGTTTATTTAGTAGACTTCGGTTTTGCTCGGCTAGGAGGTGGAAATATCGCGGCTAGCAGCGTTGTCAAAGGCACGATGGGATTCATGCCGCCGGAGCAAATGTTCAACCGCCAACTGACAGAAGCATCCGACCTTTACGGCTTGGGAGCGACGCTGATTTGCTTATTAACTGGGATCAAATCGGGGGAAATAGGCAACTTGATTGATGAGAATTATAGCATTCATTTCCGGCATTTAGTCCCGCCGTTACAGCGTGGTTGGATGAACTGGCTGGAAACAATGGTAGCGCCGAGAATTCAAGACAGATACAAATCTGCTGTTGATGCTTTGGCCGCTTTGAGGTCTCTTGATGTCAGCGGTTTACCTAAAGTGAGAATTGAGCGCGATCGACTTGAATTTACCGCCACAGAATATGGAGAAATCTTAACACAAACTATTGCCATTAGCAACCCAATTCCCGATACAAGACTTTGTGGCAGGTGGGAAGTCGCGCCTCATCCGCTCGACCCGCCCCACACGCCCTACGACCACTCTTGGATCTCCTTTGAACCGCAGGCATTTGAAAGCAATGATATCGAGTGCACAATCGCCGTCGATACGAGCAAATTGCTGGCAAGTCAAACTTACAACCGCCAAATCATCTTGCGCGCAAATTCTGAACCGGAAACTCATACAATAGAATTGCAAGCTACAACAGCCCCGCTGCCCGTACCGCAAAAAACTAATTTTTTGTCGGTATTCAGGCTGACTTTTATGTTCTGTTTGATCTTAGCAATTTTTATGTGCTGTTTGCTGTTAACAGTTTTGATATTTCACTCGATTGATTATAGTTTCGTCGATCCGGAGGTTGACATCTTTTTGTATTCTGGGACTACTACTCTCATGCTTCCAATCAGTTTTACGAGTGGCTTCTTGGGATTTTTAGTCGCCGAAATCGCCATTACCGCCAAATTAAACAAATATGATTTTAATTGGTTTGGATCTTTATGTGGAGGAGGGGGAATAGGATTAATTTTCTCTGGTTTTATTAGCAGCATATTAACCAGTATTCTTTTTGATATCGCGAAGGGTACGATCGATGATAAATTAATAAGTTTTGTGTGTGCTGGGTCAGTGCTTGTTTCGATCCCAGTAACTTTACTTGGAGCCTTAATACTAGGAAGTCTTCCGAATGTTACGTTCCTAAATGTTACGATCCTAGGAGTTATTATGCTGCTTTTATTATTTTCATCGTATGCTTATACCGTTAGATTCGTCTTGATTCTAGCGGTGGCATCCCTGATTTACAAAATTGTCAATTCGGTATTTAACAAGCTGATTGACCAGCAGATAGCCAGACAAATTCTTGAAGTAGATGCTACCAAAAGAGCTTTTCTTACTGCCGGATTTTGTATGAGTTTGTCAGTAGGATTTCTACGAGTTTTAAACTTAGAATCTCAATTAGAATGGGTTGAACCAAGAGAAATATTAGTTGTAGGAGGAACGATAATCACATCTCTAGCCGTCACTGGAATTCCGTTAATTGACTCGATCGTTTTTAAACCAAAAAGAATGCTGGCCAACTATCGCAAATCCCGCCCAAATTTAATTAAACCGTAAAAACTTGTTCGCAGCAAGGACTTTCAACCTCAATGACTGAAGTCCTCACTAAAAACCTTACCAAATATTAAGAGTCTGCATTCCTGCCTGTTGTTGGCGGATTGTTTCGAGAGTTCGCTTTAAATCCAACTTTAAAAAACCTCGCTATTAGCTATCACAACTCTCAACTACTAACTATCAACTATCAACTATCAACTATTTACCTATGAATGCTTTTCCTGACTTTTCCAACTACGGCTATCAAATAACCCGCGAACTCGGACACAATCGCGCTGGCGGTAGAGTTACTTATCTCGCTACGGAAATTAATACCAAACGTTCCGTCGCTGTCAAACAATTTCAATTTGCCCAAACAGGCGCTAATTGGGCTCAATATCAAGCTTGCGAACAAGAAATTAAGATTTTGCGAGAACTCGACTATCCTAGCATTCCCCGCTATTTAGATTCCTTCCCAACTGCATCGGGTTTCTGCATGGTGCAAGAATACAAGAATGCCCCTTCCTTGGCAAATTCTAACCGCTGGAAGCCCGAACAAATCAAGCAAATTGCTATCTCTGTTTTAGAAATACTCAAATACCTGCAAAATCGGGTTCCGCCAGTCATCCACAGAGATTTAAAACCCGAAAATATCTTAGTAAATGACCGGATGAATGTTAGCCTTGTCGATTTTGGATTTGCTAGAATCGGCGGGGGAGAAGTGGCCGCCAGCAGCGTTGTTAAAGGCACTTTGGGCTTTATGCCGCCAGAACAAATGTTCAATCGGCAGCTAACTGTTGCATCGGATTTATACAGTCTCGGCGCGACGCTAATTTGCTTGCTAATCGGCATCAATTCTACCGAAGTTGGCAGTTTGATGGACGATACCGGGCGGATTAATTTTAAACATCGCTTGCCGCAGCTAACTCCAGAGTTTCTTGACTGGCTGCAAAAAATGGTGGAACCTAATTTCAAACACCGCTATCCTTCGGCGGATGCTGCCCTCAATGCTTTGATTCCTCTAGAGGTTGTTCAGCAGCGTAACAAGTCAAAACTCGCACTGATATCAGTCGGATTATTAACAGCAATTGCTGCTATTTTTCTTCTTTTGCTCGGGAAATTTCCCGAACTTCAAACCGCAGTCGATTTCAAACCAGTAATCAAGGCAGAAAAGTTAAATCCTCAGACTCAAGTGATTTTAACTGACGAACTAGAATCGACCAAAACTCGATATTTTTGGTCTTTAAAGCAAAACAAAAAAGTCTATTTTGTTGTAAGTGCTGCTAACTTGCCAGAAGGAGAATATAGAAGTTATTGTAAGGTTGTCAACTCTCAAGGCAACTTTGCAGCCCAGAGTCAATCTTATTTAAGAACGACGGGCGATCGATTAAATACTTGGTGCTGGTACAATTTTAAACAAGATGACAAACCTGGCAATTGGCAGTTTCAATTTTACTTAGACGGTCAAAAAGTGACGCAAAATAGTTTCAAGGTTTTACCTTAACATAGTTGTTCCGGGCTGGCAGTGAATTTCTTTGCCGTCAAAAGTTGGCGGGCTCCTAGTTTCTGCATAACTTGCGTTCTCCGGATCGCTCTCGCATATAGCACTAATAGTTTTTATTACATTGCTACCCTTTTCTTTGTAAGCAAATACTGCGCCCGTGTAGGATTTGCCGGGGTTCCTATCAGTAGGTGTGACGCTCGCGATCGCGCTTTCAAATTGTGCTGGTTCGCGGTGATTGTGCCTAGTTTGAACCGGGCCCATTGATGAGACGATCGTATAATTATAGTTCTTGGTCTGTTCTTTAATTCCCAGACCCAATTTTGCAATGGAATCGCTAAATTGACCGTATTTTGCATAGTAAGCTTGCTGCGCTCTATTGATGGCTGAAATATATGCTTGGGCTTCTAAAAATGTCTTACCCCTTGACGGGGACGAGGGCAGGACGATCGTATTGAGTTTGAAATCGTAACATGACGCCATGATGCCAGCCACAAGCGCGCTGTAAATTGCAATCCTCGGCAGCAAACTGGATACTGGCAATCTCGATTTTTTACTGGCTTTAGCTACATTGACTGACATTTTTTTAACTGTCATAAAGTAAATTTGCCAAGCTTGTAGGGTGCGCCACAAGCACCCTACAGATTACAAATTATGCAGTTTCGTGCTTCCGCCATGCAGGATGCCACAGCAATTCCGCAGTCGATCGCTTCTCGACCATTTCAGGAGTAATCATACAATTAGCCACATCCTTGCGAGAAGGCAACTCGTACATGACATCCAGCATTAACTCTTCTAAAATGCTGCGGAGAGCTCTGGCGCCTGTTTTGCGACGATAGGCCTCCTGGGCGATCGCCCGTAGCGCTTCCGGCTGGAATTCCAATTCCACGCTGTCCATCTTCAACAGCTTTTGATACTGCTTCACCAGCGCATTCCGGGGCTCAGTCAATATCTGCATCAAAGCTGCTTCATCCAGGGGCGAAATCACCGTCACCACTGGTATCCGCCCGACAAACTCAGGAATTAAACCAAACTTGACTAAATCGTCAGGCTGTACCTGCTGCAAAATATCAGCGGCCCGCTTGTCCTTCGCGGGCAAAGTTGAGTTGCTGTCGCTTGGTGTTGGCTGAATAAAGCCCAAGGATTTTTTACCCAAACGCTGTTCAACTATTTTTTCCAAACCGACAAAAGCACCACCGCAAATAAATAGAATTTTGCTCGTGTCAATTTGAATAAAATCTTGGTAAGGATGTTTGCGGCCGCCTTGCGGGGGCACATTAACCACTGTTCCTTCCAACATTTTTAGCAGCGCTTGCTGCACTCCTTCTCCGGATACATCCCTGGTGATCGAAGTGTTTTCGCTTTTGCGAGCAATCTTGTCAATTTCATCAATATAAATAATGCCACGCTGCGCCGATTCCACATCAAAATCCGACATTTGCAACAGCCGCAGCAAAATATTTTCTACATCGTCGCCCACATATCCAGCTTCAGTCAGCGTCGTCGCATCGGCTACCGCAAACGGGACTTCGAGCATTTGCGCCAAACTTTGCGCTAACAAAGTTTTGCCACAACCTGTCGGCCCAACTAGCAGGATGTTGGATTTTTGCAGTTCTACATCGCTGTCAGGGGAAGACTTGTCGCTATCTTTAGCTTGGTCAACGCTCAAGCGCTTGTAGTGGTTGTAAACTGCTACTGAAAGGACTTTTTTTGCTGAATGCTGGCCGATAACGTGGTTGTCTAAATGCTGCTTAATGTCTGTCGGTTTCGGAATTTGAGCTAAAACCATTTTCGATTTATTCGATCGACCCGGGCGCCGCGTTCCTTGTCCTGGAGACTCTCGCACCTCTGATTGGGGAATCTGTTGACCAATTGTTTTACTCGAGTCAAAGAACTCCTCCTCTAAAATTTCATTGCACAGTTCCACGCATTCATCGCAAATGTAGACGCCGGGCCCAGCTATTAACTTGCGGACGTACTCTTGCGACTTGCCGCAAAAGGAGCATCTCAGATGGGAGTCATATTTTGACATATTTGCCTCTTACTTTACGGTTGCGGTTGCTTGTTTTGACTGAGGAAGTTGCTGCGGGACCGACCGATTGCTCTGCCGCAGAAAGGTTTCCCGATCGGACACCCAAGCCAGTCAAGCTTCGCGATCTCTGTTTCTAAGTTAACACTTTTGAGGTCTTAGTCATTAGTCATTAGCCATTCGACCCAATTTTTAATTTTTAATTTTCACTTGCAGGTAAAACAGCACTGGCTTACCATTTTTTGTAGGCCAAAAATTTTCCCGACATAATTATTTTCACTCGATCGCCTTTTGGGTCTGCTTCTTTCTCGACATCCAAAGTAAAGTCGATCGCGCTCATAATCCCGTCACCAAATTTTTCCTGTATCACTGCTTTGAGGGGCATCCCGTAAACCTGCATAATTTCATAGAAACGATAAATCAGAGGATCGACCGGAACCGAGGCCTCCAAAGAACCTTTTAACGGAGGTTCACAGAGAACCGCAGCCGTCTCGCTATCTAGGCCCAAAGCGGAGACAATTTTCTGGGCTTCATCTTCAGATGCGGTTGCTTGACGGTAAATAACCGCCGCAATCCAAACTTCGTCGCGCCCCAAAACTTTTTCCAAATCAGCCAAACTAATTCCCTTAGCTTTTTTAGCAGCCAAAAGCTTTTCTGTAATTTCTGAAATTGCCATTAAATATTCTCCCACTCACTGCTGTGTCAGATGTGCAATATTTCTCACATTTTGGTGATTTTGTCAATACCAAAAACGGAAAAAAAACCGAATTTATCACTGGGAACTTCAGCAAAAGCTGGTCTCGTCAACCCCCACAACTCATACAATTTGAGATTTGAGATTTGAGATTTGAGAATTGGCAATGACTGATGACTACCAGGGTGGAGAGCTAGTCAACAGTTGTATTCTTTTTTCAAACTGGTATCACCACTGAATCAATCCCAAAATAACTCATAACTGCCCTGTGGCAATGGTACAGTTAGCAGTATATGTATTACAAGCTACACAAGCAAAGGCATTAGGCATTCGGCAAACGGCCGAATTTTTATCGTGCTAGCGTGAAGATCAATTCTAGCTCCGGCAGCCAAAGCCCCTTTACCGCTCACAACCCACAACCGAGAAAAGTATGGATATTAAGACCAAAGATTACACGCTCCAGTACGATCGCGATACGCAAACAGTCACCTGCTGCGGCGCGTTCCGACTCAACCTGGTGGAAGAATACGCGCCCATCGTCGATTTGCTCAACGAAGTGGCTGACTCCTCGCCAAACACGGTTACTCTCGACTTGCGAAAGCTAGAATTTTTAAATAGTTCGGGAATTAATATTGTCTCAAAATTTGTCATCAAAGTGCGCCAGCAAAAAAATATTCAAATCGCAATAAAAGGCTCTAAACAGATCCCCTGGCAGAGAAAATCCCTGAAGAACTTGCAGCGGCTGATGCCCTCCTTGGAATTAGAATTAGAATAGTAGAGAAAAAGTTGATATTCTCGCCGACTATCAGGTAGCGGGATTCTAAGAATCACTTCTGAGATTTCCTCTTTCTGCGACTCGGCTTACTTGAAGGAGTTTCCTCACTCAAGCTCTTGTCGGTGTCTCCAGAGGAGTTTAACGTTCCCCTGTGTCCCACGGTACGAAGTGCTAATTCAAGTATGTTCCGCGCTGCCTTCCAATCTCTGTCCTGTACGTGACCTCCGTGAGGAAATCTGTGAGTTCTTTCACTTAGCGACTTTTTAACTATTTCCCCGCAGTTAGAGCAGTTCTGACACTGTGTAGTGCGGTGGAACAGTTACTGTTGCTACACCAAATACCTTGCCGAATACTCTACCCATTGCCGGAAAGCTGACCGCGCAGCATCAGAAATAGACTTAGCTAATTTTCTGTTTCTAATCATGTTCCGTACCTGCAAATCCTCCTAAGCCACCAAGTCGTTAGATTCGACTACGCCGGAGAGCCAACTTCACGGCAAAATCTTTACGCTGCCTACTTACTTTGAGATGCTTGCGACTCAAGCGATTTCTCAATGAGGCTCTATTCTTAGATCCTTTCGTAGTTCTGGAGAGTCGGCGATTAAGTCGTTTGAGGGCTTTTTCGGACTTCCTCAAATGTCGTGGGTTATCAACAGTTTGCCCGTCAGAATCGGTGTATAAATGAGTCAACCCAACATCAAGACCGATCGTCTTGCCTGTTGGCTCTTGTTTCTCTATCCCTTCTCGATCGATAATACAGAACTGGCAATAATATCCATTGGCTCGACGGACAACGGAATCGGGACTCGCAGACATCATTCCCGATACCCAAAAAATTTATAACGCCGGCAAACACTTGCTGACTTTAATTAACGATATTCTCGACCTTTCTAAGATAGAAGGCGGTCGGATGGAGCTTTACTTATAAAATTTTGACCTTGGCAATTTAATAAAAGAAGTCGTTGCAACTTTGCACCCTTTGGTCGAAAAAAATCACAATAAATTGCAAGTTTCTTGCTCTGGGAATTTGGGAGTGATGTATGCAGATTTGACTAAAGCCCGGCAAATTCTGTTTAATTTGCTCTCGAATGCCCTGAAGTTTACCGAAGGTGGAACGGTGCTGTTGGGCGCGACTCGCTTTCCCAGCAGGTGGCAGCGATTGGGTTTATTTGCAGGTATCTGATACGGGGATTGGAATGTCCGCAGAACAGCAGCAGGGTTTGTTTCAACCTTTTATTCAAGGGGATGCTTCGACTACTCGCAAGTACGGTGGCACTGGTTTAGGATTGGCGATTAGTCGCTCGTTTTGCCAGAGGATGGGCGGCGATATAGCGGTTCTCAAGCGTGGTGAGGTATGCCCACGGAGGCCACGGAGGCCACGGAGGCCTATGCCAGATAGTACCTCATGTTACTGAGAAAGGCTATATCACTGTAGAGAGTTCGTTTGGTGTTGGCTCTACTTTTACTGTGCATTTAAAAGCAAAAGTTGATATTAGTTATAAGGAAGTTATACAACAAGCAATGTACGAAATTTAACTGAGATTTAACGGGGGGTTCGGCAACGAACTGGGTACGGAGTTTAACGGATTTAAGGAAAGGAAGAGATCTAATAATTCCCGATTACCAATTCCCCCATTGACAAATTACCAATTACATTTTTAATTGTGACACCGATCGCGATCGACCTCTGTTGCCGATCACACAGTAGCATTTTTTCCCAGCCTATAATACATATATAATCCCAAAAATATCCCGCAAAATCGGGCGCCTCGCTGCATTCACAAGTCGCACCTCAAGCTGATTAAGGGGGCGGGGGGTTGCTTGAAGAAAGGTAATTGGGTAAAAGTAATGCTATGGTCGCGAACCAGTAGAAGGCAAAAGTTAACAGGAAATCAGGAATTATCAAAGGTGTCTGGACGCAGAAACACAATTCTGCTTTTTGCCTTCATACTGCTGCTTTTACTGGCCAGATAGCAATGCTGCTGAAAGCAGTGGGCAAGTTCTCAGAATCACAGGAGTGCATAGACATGATTAAACCTTGCAGTCAACCGCTAAAAATAAATCCTTTCACTTGTTATCGCGATCCCACTACAGGCAGGTGGACTACTGTAGTTACAAGTGTTGAGAACGCTTGCGAAACAGACTCTACTTTGAAAGCAAAAGCCGAAGGCGAAAACGAAGGTAAAGCACAAAGGCTCGTTTCGGATTCTCCTGCTGTCTCGCTGCCGAAAAAAAGCCTTTCCTTCTCCTTGCCTCCCCTTAAAAAGCTTGCTAAAAAATCTGCTGTTACTATCAGCAGGTAGCTATGGCAGGGGTCTCATCTAGTTTCCACGGTTAGTTTCCAGGGTTCGCCAAATAAAAAAAACGAACTTATCCCTAGCATAAATTGCCAAAAAGCGGTATACTGGCAGCAAACTTTCTCCTTCAATATCCGTGAAGTATTTGCTCGATCGCTGCCTCCAATTTGTATGGACAGACCGACCAATTCGCCAGCGGGGAACAGTCATAGTTGCTATCCCCGTGATTTGTCTGTTTGCTTCGCTGATAGCAATTGCAGGCCTCCGGGATAATACCCTACAGATAAGAAAGCGATCGGATACTAATAAGGCAATACTTCAGGAAACTAACCGCTTGTTAACAATGGTGGTGGATGCCGAAACAGGCATTCGGGGTTACGGGTTGACGAAGCGCCGCGAATTTTTATCACCCTACTTAGAAGCCAAGAAGAGTTTGCCTCCGCTGCTGGCTAAACTCAAGGTTGCGGTTCGAGGCAATCAACTGCAAGCTCAGCGATTTGAAGAAATTAAAAAAAGTACCGAAGAGCAAATAAATTTCTTGCAAAACACTTTGAATAAGCTCGACAGTTCGGCAACAAGGGTGCAGTCGCCGGAAATAGTTCAGGTGTTCGGTCAAGGTAGGTTGCAGATGGATAACCTGCGCGAAAAATTTAATGCGTTTGTTGATGCCGGCGAAACCTACCAGAAAGCAGTAGATCGGCAAATACGGGAGTTGATAGATTTCACTAATTTTGTGCAAGTTGCTGGGTTGCTTTTCGGCTGTTTGGGTGGAGGGGCTTCCTGGTATTTATTTGATAGTTTAGAGAAGGAATTGAAGAAGCGGGAAGCTGGCTGGGAAGAAAGTAAAAGTCGCATTCAAGCTGTGGTAGACAATGCGGCTGACGGTATTATTACTTTGGACGCATGGGGAAATATTGAGTCTTTTAATAGGGCAGCAGAAAAGATTTTTGGCGAGAAAGCCGATCGAATAATTGGCTCGAACCTGCGGCGGCTGATAGCTCTACCGCAGCCTTACAGCACCGCAGGCGATTATTCGATCGAATATTTTGTGTTAAATCCCGATAGCAAGCTGAAGACTTACCAGCAAGAAACAGTTGGAGTTCGCAGCGACGGAACAAAGTTTCCGATGGAGTTGGCTGTCAGCGAAATGCGTCTGGCAAATCAACAGTTGTTTATTGCGATTTGCCGCGATGCCCGAGGACGGAAACAAGCGGAGGAAACTCTGCGCAAGCAAGCGCAAATGCTGGATTTGGCGAACGATACGATCGCGGTACTAGACTTGGACGGGGCGATTTCTTATTGGAATTTGGGGGCGAAGTGGCTCTACGGGTGGCGGAAGTCGCAAGCCATAGGAAAAAATATTCACCAGCTTTTACAAACAGAATGGACTCAACCTGTGGAGGTAATTCAAAAAGTGTTTTTCGAGCGCGGTTCTTGGCAAGGGGAACTGGTGCGCACCAAGGCAGACGGTACAAAAATAACGGTGGCAAGCCGATGGACTTTGCAGCACGACGATCAAGATAAACCGGTGGCTATTTTGGAAATCAGCAACGATATTAGCGATCGCAAACGCTCAGAAATTGCTTTAGCCCAAAGCGCGCAGCGGTTTCGCGCTACTTTTGAGCAGGCGGCAGTCGGCATGGCCCAAGCGACTGTGGAAGGTAAATTTCTGTTAGTCAATCAAAAACTTTGCGAAATTTTGGGCTACAGCCGCCAAGAATTGGTGGAGAAAAGATTTCAGGAGATTACTTGGCAGGAAGATTTGGCAAGCGAAGAGGAACTTGTGCGCCAATTGTTAGCAGGAGAAATTGAAAATTTCTCTCTGGAAAAGCGCTACATCCGCAACGACGGAGAGTTGGTGTGGGCAAACTTGACGGTTTCGCTGCTGCGAGAACAAAATGGCACTCAATTTCTGATGGCTGTGGTAGAAGATATTAGGGAACGCAAACAAGCTGAGGAATCGCTGCGGTTGCGCGCTGAAGAATTGAGTTGGACGGCGCAGATGCTGGCTAAAACGACGAATGTTTTGAGAAAGCGGAATCAAGAATTAGACCAGTTTGCTTATGTAGTTTCTCACGATTTGAAAGCGCCGCTGAGGGCGATCGCAAATCTCAGCAGTTGGATAGAAGAAGACCTCAGCGACTCGATGACAGAGGATACTCTGCACCAAATGAACCTGCTGCGCGGCAGAGTTCACCGCATGGAAGGTTTGATTGAGGGACTGCTGCAATATTCCCGCGTCGGACGCATTGAAGTGCCTTCAGAAATGGTAAAAGTTGAGAAGTTATTAGCAGAAATTATTGATTCGTTGGCGCCGCCGTCTGGATTTGAGGTGAAAGTTGAACCGGGAATGCCAACTTTTGTGACGGAAAAATTGCCGTTACAGCAGGTTTTTTCTAATTTAATTAGCAACGCCATCAAGCACAATCGAGGGGAATCGGGTCAGGTAAAAATATCGGTTAAAGAGTTAGATGAATTTTACGAGTTTTCTGTGGCGGATGACGGGCCGGGGATTGCTCCTCAATATCACGATAAAGTTTTTGTAATTTTTCAGACCTTGGAAGCTCGCGATAAAGTTGAAAATACTGGCATTGGTTTGTCGCTGGTGAAGAAAATTGTCGAAGGTCAAGGGGGTACTATTTCCCTAGAATCTGCCGAAGGTGAAGGAGCAACTTTTCTATTTACTTGGCCGAAGCAACCTATTAGCAAAGACGGAAAATAAAATAACTTTAAACGTAGGGTGCCCACACCAGCACCGCGATCAAAATAGTAAATGTAGGGTGCGCACACCCGCACCCAGAGCCCCATAGCGACTGTTTAAACTGCATCACAACGGATTTCGATGATAAATCCATCAGGATCGTAAAAGTAAATGCCGCGTCCTGTAGCGCGAGTGACGGGACCGCTGTCGATCGCAATTTGATTTGACTTTAGCACTTCGAGAGCGCGATCGAACAAATCCGGCTCGATATCGAAGGCTAAGTGGTTGGCGCGAGTAAAAGCCTTCTGGGGGTCTGGGTTTGGCGGTTCCAAGTCGGGCTGCCAAAATAGGTCAATCACAGTGTCGTCTGGGGTGACGAAATTAGCGACTTTACCAGCGGCTACCATTTCTGTTAAAGTTGCGGGTACTTCTGCACCTGTTAGTTCGTGTAAACCGAGAATTGTACCGTAGAAGTGGCGGGAAGCTTTCATGTCGCGCACGTTTAAAGCGATATGGTGAACGCGCAGCAAGTTCCCCGGCGCGAGGACAATTTTGACGGTGTTTTCGGTAGTTTGCATGATTGTCAATTGCGAATGTTATCTAACAAGTCCGATGGAAGTCTGAAAAAGGAAGAAGCAATATAGCCTTTCTCAGTAACATGAGGTGCTCATAGGGCATAGGCCTCCGTGGGCATGGGCATAGGACTTGCCCCCATACCTCACCACGCTTGAGAACCGCTATAAAATTAAGGGTTTCAGCAATTAAGAACGTTGTCACCTTCTTGGCGGTTGCTATAAAATTGAATGCGGTTAGATTTATTCAGAGTTTGTAGTGAAGACGTCAGTCCTCATGGAAATCTGAGGATTTAACTCCTCACTATGAACCACTTTTAGATTGTTATTTTTCTTTAGGGAACGATGCCATGCCTACAAATAGCATTGCCAGCCCGCCTGCAAGAATTGCGAAGGCAAGTAAACCTACAACTAAATCTAATCCCGATGTATTTTCCATTAAATTAAACCGTTCTCCAATTAAATCCAATTATCGGTATTTGTTAATTGCTGAGTGCTTGCCAACTATGGGGAAGAGAAGAAAAAAACCAAATCTCAAGTTAGAAAAAAAGCATATTAAGTTCTTCCCTCTTCCCTAAACATCCATCCGTTAAATCCGTTAAGTCCTAATACACTGCTTCGTTGCCTTTCTTCTTATTTTTCTTATTTTGCCAATTCTCGCTCAATCGCAGCGATCAGTTCTGGCGAATCAGGGCCCACGCTGCTGCGGAATCGGGCAACCACTTCACCCTGTTTGCTAACTAAGAATTTCTCAAAATTCCAGGAAACCTCACCCTTGGGATCGACTGCACTCGTAAGCTTAGCGTACAGCGGGTGCTGCTGACTGCCTTTAGCGCGTACTTTGTCAAATAATTCAAAGCTGACGCCGTATTTTGTCGTACAGAAATTGACGATTTCTGAATTACTTCCCGGTTCTTGAGCTCCGAAGTCGTTGCAGGGAAATCCTAAAACGCGGAGTCCAGCCGCGTTGTACTTCTGGCTCAATTCTTCGAGTCCTTTGTATTGAGGTGTATAGCCACATTTGGAAGCTACGTTAACTATCAAGAGTACCTTGCCAGCGTACTCTCCTAGCTGCTTGTCTTCGCCTGCGATCGTTTTTACTTGTATGTCGGAGATGGTGCTGGGCATTTTCAAATACTTTTAAATTTGGCCACCACAATTTTACCGCAATTCGGTACCATTTTATCTAGATGCCGATCGCTAAAAATTTAAATATCCCGACCGGGGCGGGTTTACGGAGTTCGGGCTTATATTATAGATATTGGTGAACCTGCCCCTGGCAACATTACGATTAATTTACCGAAGATGAGCTTAGTAGAGGGTGGTGAACTTTCTTCACCGAACTGATCGCTACACTCTGCTGTTAGATTTAAGTTTTTCGCTAATAGCTAAAATCCACACCGAGGAGGAGGAAGAGTTTAACTATCTGAGTGGTTTTCCGTGAGCCATTTTTGGTAAGTATCCTCAAGTTGCTTGTTTTCCAGAACGATTTCTAGGCGGACTTTGACGCAACCGTGGCGGGGTTGAGAGGCGATCGAATTTAAGATTTTGCTAGCTTTCTGCACAGAGGTAAATTCAGCCTTAACTGTCGGTTCCTGGCGATCGCTCTTAATCTCCGTCAAATCTATACCAGTGATGCTTCCCTCGCCCAAATCTATTTCTGCCAACACCTTTGGATCGTCGCCGACTTGTTCGACAATCAGCTTTTCCCACTGGATGGGCACTTGTACCATCCGAGTTTCAATTTCTTTGCGGACGATGACTTCGCCGACTTTGCGCTTGCTGCGATTGATCACCAATCGTTCTTCTAGCAGGCGAATTACTTCTTGATCGACAATATCAAAGTTTTCCTCATGCTCATCTGTCTCCAAATTTTCATCTGTGCGATCGGCATCTGTTAGATTTGACATAACTGTTGAGGGATTTGTTAACTCGCTGTTGTTAAATTCACTAGGCTGTTCTGAGGGATTTTCTAAAGACTGACCCCCGGCATTTGCCGAAACTCCCGGCAGCAGATCGACTTGAGGCGAATTAATACTTAGAAACAGCGCTTTTTGGTGATAATCGACTTTTTTTAGCAGCTTAATACTTACTATAAAAATGCGGGTGTTTTCGCTGCCTAGGCCTGCCACCACAAAGTTTAACTGACCGTTAGCATCAAAATAGACATCTTTTATTTTGCCTACCAAGAGACCTTTATTGTCTTTGACTGTAAAACTTTTTAGCTTAGTTTTTACTTTTTCCGGCACCCGGTTGAGACGGGTAATTGATTTGGCAGCTGCTATCTTGTCTGCTGATGCTTGACCGTTCATTTTTTTAACTTTCCTGAAACTTTCCTGTTTAGGGATTTTTTTTAGGCATTGCTAAAGGCGGGAAAAGTGCATAAAGTTTGCCAAAACCAGACACTTTTTGTACTCCCCCCGCCCCGTTATATAGGAATTGCGCGATGCCACGAATCACACCTGCGCAGTGACAGAATTATGTAATTAATGCGCAATTCCTATGCAATACCTGTTGGGGTTGGTTTAGATATTTTTATTATCTACAACCGGAGTTCCCTCGGTCTTAACCTCTAATTCTTCACGACGCAAGGTTTCTTCGCCCTCAACCGTGGTGTGAACAACTTCTTTTCTGACGTTAACTTCTTCCCGCAGGAAAGCTTCCTTGCGAATGTCGGCCGTTTCTTCGTAGACATCGATGCGTGCAACTTCCCCTGATTGGAAGTCAGCCTCACCGGCTGAAACTACTTGACCCGCTTCTACGGGCGTTACTCGCTCGATTACGACTCGTTCTGTATCAATGGGTACTGAAGCTCGCGCTGTTTCAGTTTCTACGCGCTTGCCAACTGCTACTTCGCCTGTTTTTGCGCGGTGTTTGTTAGCAATCAAGCGTTCTTCATAAAGCTTGAGATTTTGGTGCTGCTGTTCGTTTGTTTCGTAGAGGGGGCGGTCGATATCGTAGCTGTAGCTGCTGCGATCATAGCTAGCAGGAGTGGCAGTGCTTGCAGCGGCTCCTTGATTGCGGTAAATGCCTCTTACCTGTTCTTCGCGATCGTAATCTACTGATTCTAATTCATTGTAAGCCGGCAATTGTTCTGCTTGAGCTTTGCTGCGAAGGCCTGTTGCGTAGACGCGACGGGCTCCGTAGTCGAAGCGAGCCGAGCCGATTGGCAGCAATACTTTTTTCCCAAAAATCCAAATACCAGTATCAATTACCAGATAGCGGAAACGACCTGTGTCATCAACCAAAGCGTCATAAACGGTGCCTACTTTTTCATCAGAGTCACCAGCATAAACATCAAATCCCTTGATGTCGTCTCCAGCAAAGATCTCTTCCTGATAATTAGGATAAAAATCTGCTAATTTTTGAAGTGCCATATGTTTTTTCCTCGTCGCTACTACTTACATTCATAGTAGAAATTAATTTGTTGACTTCCCTCTCCCTAAAGTCTGAAGTGTATAATTTAGGGCGTTTCATACTATAGGAATACTGCCCCATCTCTTCTTGGGTAGCGCACTCAGCTATTTTAAAGGTGGTAAAATTCCTCTAGATGGAAATATTGGCTTTTGATAGGCTCAGCATTAGAGCAGCTTATATTAAACAGGACTTATACCAAATCCGGTTTCTTATACCACTTCACAAAAGTAGTGCTATATATAGATGGTTCGCGAGCATCTCTAGGGACACAGCCATGCCGTGTCCTTACCGTCCGCTTCGACTCTTAATAATTGTTAATACTAATTTAAAAAAGTCTTGCTACAATCCTCAATCTTAAGCTGTTGTGCATCTAATTTGACAGTCAATTTTTCTACAATTATTGTGGGACGGGCAGGAGAGCCCGTCTCTGTATTCAATTTAGATGCGTAGCAGCTTATACCTATTATTAAAAGTCAAAGCAAACCGTAGGAACTTAGGCTGTGTCCTGTCCTACTCCCCGCTCCGGACACGGCTGAGTCTCAGTTCCTACTATTAATAATTGTTAAGTAGATGGTTACAAATAAACATTATGTTACAAATAAACATTACGTTACAAATAAACATTACGTTACAAATAAACATTACATAGTGAATTACAAAAATCAAAGCCCCTTATCTTGCAGGAGACGGGCTTCGGGAAAGCTAGAAATTTTAAGTTCTGAGTTGATTTAGTTGAGTTCTGATAGTTTCTATCCTTTTGCGGTTAAGACGGAACCTGGTTCAAGCTTCTGCGCCAAATAAGCTCGAAACTTTTCGGCAATAGATTCGGAGACAGATACACTGGTTTTGCCGTTGAAAAAGGCCAAGACGTGCTTCTGGAAACTGAGATATTTTGCCAATGGGCCGATCGAGATTGTGCGCTGTTTCTGCTGGGTAAATCGATCGAACATTTCCACGACAGAAATTGCCTCGGACTGTGATTGAGGTTTGTATTTCGCTAGCGATGGATCGAAGTTGCCGCTAGTGATGTCAAGCTTGATCGTCCGACCTTTGATTTCGGCTGCTTTGCGGTTGGCGATCGTGTTGGGTAGACCAATGTACTACCAGAACCGTTTACCTTACCACGACCACGCTAACCGCAGCCGAGCCTTGAAAACTTCTATATTTACTGAGCCTTTGGGTCTATCGCATTTTTATCGCAGTGAAGGGCTGACCTTGACACATTCTGTCACCCCTCATTGAGAATGCCAAGCCTAGCAGTTTTGTTGTAGAAACTGTAAAACCCGCTTTGTGGGCTGGTTCTAATATGGAGAATAGCGGGCTCGAACCGCTGACCCCTACAATGCCATTGTAGTGCTCTACCAACTGAGCTAATTCCCCTTTCTTTTCGCGCTCTCAATCATCCCTTAACTGACCAATATTTGTCAAGCTTTTTGGGCAAATTAGTTTTGAACCCTCGATTGGCAAGGCTTCCGGCTTTCTTTTCCAAAAAATCTCCTGGCTTCTGGACAATGGTCAATCCCTACTATGATTTAGTATGTGTGTTGGGATATTTCGGTCAAATGGCTCAAACAAGACCCCATGAGGAAGTAGACGACTACCAGGGCCGCGGCTGAGGCCGCAACTAGGGTGCCGGCTAGCATTAGTGAAAATTCCCGTTGCGCGATCGCCTCTTGCATTAAGTGCAAAGACCAGGCAACGAGGGCAACGTCAATTATTAAAATAGAAACCAGCATAAGTTACGATTTGTAACAGCTTACCTATTGTAACAAAACTTTTCGCTCTGTGCAGATAAGCTCAGGCGTATTTAACTTTTGCTGTAAAAGCCGGAGGGAGCAGCGGAAAGCTACTGAGAAAAAATGATAGCTTTTCTTAATAATTACAATATGCAAAGTAAATGAGAGCAAGCTCAGCTTTTTAGGTGGCGTTTTTGACTCTAGAGCGAGCGATTAAGAGCCCGATAGCTGCGCTTCACAGGCTTTTTTGAGGGGTCAGGGTGCGATCGACCTTTGAGTATAACTGATTTGATAGCAGAAGGTCTGAGCCGCTCTTGCACTTGGATGCTGTAAAATTAACTTTATTAACCTGCTTTAAAAGATGACAAATCGCTCTACTCGTGCCCTTTTTCACAGCAAAACACTCAACACTGCTTTGCGTGCTTTTAGCTTTCCGCAAGATATGGAAGTGCGCCGCCAAAAATTGGGAACGTGGATTACTGCACTTAAAACGGGTACGTTAAACCAAGTTAAAGAAGTTTCGCTGCACGGCAGTTTTATTAATGATATTTTTCAGGATATTTTGGGATATTGCTCGGTAATTCAAGGTGCGGGGAAAGCTTGGGAAATCAACGCGGAACAAACGATATCTGATGGCGGCGGTTCTGCTGACGGGGCGATCGGCTTTTTTACGGCTGCTGGCAATCCTAAAGGTAAATCCGTGTCCCTGCAAGGTAAAGTGATTGCTCCGATCGAACTCAAGGGAGCGAAAAATGATTTAGACCGTCCCGCATCCGGGCGAACCGAATCAGCAGTTGACCAAGGGTGGCGCTACGCTAATTATACACCAGATTGTCGCTGGATTATTGTCTCGAATTATCGAGAGTTGCGACTTTATCATACCAATAAAACTCCCGCTTATTACGAACAATTTTTTCTAACTGATTTGGCGGATATTGCAGCTTTTAAGCGGTTTTACTTTCTGCTGTGTCGTCGCAATTTTTTGCCTAAAAACCAAGCTCAAACAGGTTCTGTTATTGACAGACTGTTAAAAGACTCTGACGAAGCTCAAGAAGAAATTACCAATAAATTATATCAAGAGTACAAAGCAATTCGACTCGCTCTCGTCAAGCATTTTCGCTTTTCTGGGCCGCAGGATATCCCCAACCGCGATCGCGTACTCATCGAAAAAGCTCAAAAAACTTTAGACCGCGTTTTATTCATTGCTTTTTGTGAAGATAAAGGGTTGCTGTCGCCAAACACCATCAGGAACGCTCACGACCATAAAGACCAATACAATCCTCGATTAACTTGGGCAAATTATCAATCTGTATTTCGCTGGATTGAGGTGGGAAATGATGACCCTTTTGTACCGGGATACAATGGCGGTTTATTTAAATTCGATCCGGTTTTAGACGCACAATTGAGTGTGCCAAATCCCTTATGCACTAAGCTTAAAAAATTGACGCAATTTGATTTTGTTACCGAAGTTTCCGTCGATATTTTGGGGCATATTTTCGAGCAGTCTGTTACAGATTTGGAAGAATTAAATGCTGAAACTGCCGGACAGGAATACAATCAGAAAAAAGGCAAGCGGAAAACTCAAGGTGTGTTTTACACGCCAGCTTTTATTACTCAATATATTGTCGAGGTTTCTCTCGGCGGCTATTTGCATCGGCGAGAGCAATAGTTGCGCGATTTCTTCCTAATTAGCGAAGTTGCTGAAGAGTAGGTTCAGCCACCAAAGAAAACTGCAATTAAGTTTTGGAAAGCGTATCGAGACGAGGTGCTGCAAAAAACGCGCGTCATCGATCCGGCGTGCGGTTCGGGAGCTTTTTTGATTGCGGCTTTTGATTATTTGATGCTGCAGTACGAAAGAGTCGATCGAGAATTGAATGCTTTGGGCTGTAAGCCAAAAGACGGCAACTCGCTGGAATTTGACAGAAGCATTTTAAGCAACAACCTGTACGGCGTAGATTTGCTGCCGGAATCGGCGGAAATTACTAAACTTTCCCTGTGGTTGAAGACTGCCCAAGCGGGTAAAACGCTGACTTATTTGGATGATAATATTAAAGCGGGAAACTCGATCGTCGCTGACAGTAATGTAGCAGATACAGCGTTTGATTGGAAAGCTGAATTTCCCCAGATTTTTGCTGATGGCGGTTTTGATGTTGTCCTTGGCAATCCACCTTACGTGCGGCAGGAGTTGCTATCTCCAATTAAACCCTATTTGCAAGCAAATTATGAATCCTATAACGGCGTAGCAGACCTTTATACTTACTTTTATGAACTCGGGTTAAACATTCTCAAACCGAAGGGAGTGCTTTCGTATATTGTCACAAATAAATGGCTGAGGTCTGGATACGGCGAACCTCTACGCAAGTTCTTTGCCAGTCAAGGTTTACTAGAGCAAATTATTGATTTCGGACACGCGCCAATTTTTGAAGATGCTGATACTTTTCCCTGTATTGTCGCAGTCAGAAAACCTAACGCTTCTCTATGTATCTCTGAAACTGAAAGCGAGATTGAGCAAGGTAAATCTGAACCTAATTCGCCTGTGATTGTTTGTCCGGTTCCGCGCGAGGAACTTGCTAATATCAACCTTACACAATACGTTCAACAACACGGCTATCAAATTTCGAGATCGCGTTTCAATGCGAATGCTTGGAGTCTGGAACCTCCTGCTGTTGATGAGTTAATGCAGAAAATAAAACAAGTGGGAGTTCCGCTAAAAGATTTTGCAGGCGTTAAGCCTTATCGAGGTATTTTAACAGGATTTAACGAAGCTTTTTTGATTGATGAAGCTACTAAAAATAGTCTGGTTTAAACAGATACTAAATCTGCTGAAGTTATCAAGCCATTATTGCGAGGTCAGGATATAAAACGCTGGTATCCTGAATTGAATGAAGTTTGGATAATCTTCGCTCATAGAGATATTGAGATAGAAAACTATCCTACAATAAAATCTCATCTGGAAAAATATAGAACTAAGTTAGAAGCAAGATCAGGTAAACAATTATGGTGGCATTGGCAAGCATCGCCATCTTTTTGTAACCTATTTCAACAGCCTAAACTTATCTATCAGGAAATTCAATTTCATCCAGCATATAGCTATGATAATAGGGGTTATTTGACCAACAATAAAGCTTTCATTATTCCGACTTCTGAATTGTATATCTTGGGAGTGCTTAATTCAGCACTTATGTGGTGGCACAATTGGCGGTATTTACCGCACACGAAAGATGACGCACTGAGTCCCGTTGGCGAATTGATGGAAAAGCTTCCGATCGCACCACCAACTGACTCAATTCGTGCCGAAGTCGAATTAATTGTCAGCCGTTTAATTGAAATCGCCAAAAATAATCAAGAAACTCACCGAGATGTCTTGCAATGGCTGAAAATCACTTATTTAATTGATAAACTAGGACAAAAAATCGAAGATTTTTCTGCCCTTTCCTTTGCAGAATTCGTAGCAGAAACCAGAAAGCGAATGCCGAAAACTAAATCCTCCGATCCTCTCGGCGTTGCTGGACTAAAAGCAGTCCGCGAAACTTATAATGAATATGCACCGACTATTCAATCTCGCAAAGCTGAGGCGTTGAGACTCGAACACCGTTTATCCGACTTAGTTAATCAAGCTTACGGATTGACACCGGAAGAAATAGATTTGATGTGGAAAACAGCACCTCCGCGAATGCCGATCGCCCGACAGATTTGAGAATGTTTAGCGAACAGCAAAATCGGTATACGGCTATCTGTAAAGTAATAACTATTTTGGATCGATCGCCAAATTATCGTTTGCCAACTCAGCCATCACTTGCTGTAAAGAAAGATTGGGCGGGCGATTGCTGGCAGATTTAGTCTGGTTAATTGCCATTTGTGCATCCATCTCTTCCAGAGACAATACAGGCAAATCGAAAGCATCTCGAAACCATTTAACCAGTTGCATTAACTCTTCAAAAGATGCACCAACAACCGCAACAGGCGCTTCAGCATAACTGATAATGGTATTGTCGCGTTCGTAAAATACCTCGCGAATTGAATAACGCTCTTGGCTATCTCGAAAAACTCGATAAGTCCACATCATAGTTTTTTAACTCTCCTCTGCGCGAAATAAAACAGTATTATTAGGTTTTTCACCGACTCTGACAATACAAACTACTTGAATTGACTGCTCGACATTATAGAAAACCCTAAATACCCCAATCCTTAATTCCCATGCTGCAATATCGGGTGGTTCTCGTCGAAATCGGTTTCTAGTTTCTATCAATGGTTCATAAACCAATTGAGTTTGAATCGCTTCAAATATGATGTTCTGCTCAAATTTTTTGAAGTTCCGCAAATCTCTGAGGGCATCATGTGTAAACTCAATTTCGTACATTATAGCGCCATTCCTCAAATAGCCGATGCAACCGCTTTTCTGCTTTGCATTACATCTACTATACCTACCGCTGGTAATACAATCAATAGTTATCCTCATATAAGTTACATATCTATCGATGTCCTTTACATGACAGATACTAATAGTTAGACTACTGTAAGTAAGCTAAAGTATTAATTGAGTAGTTATTAATTAATGGTTGTGAAAATCAGGCTTAAAGATGTCAGGACATCAAGATCGATTTCCCAAAACGAGTTAGCTAGAATACTGGAGATGTCGCTGGCTAACATTCAAAAAATCGAGAGAAACAAGGCAAAATCTATTCCCTTGGACACTTTAGATCGGCTGTGTGAGGTTCTAAATTGCGAAGTTGGTGATTTGCTAGTTCGGGTTAGCGATCGAGATTTAGAAGCATTGTGAGTGAAAACCAACAGCCAGAACAAGTCACCTCTAACCATTCCGTTACCGATCGCTGGCGATGTACAGCAATGGAAAAAAAATATGGTTGGAAGTTGTTACGGATTGAGCGCAACCAAAACAATCCCATTCTCAAGTGGGATTGCGTTTTCAATGGCAAAACCGAATTCCCCGATTACCTGGAAGAAACCGAGGAGGATTAACTAATGGGTAGAAAATACATGATTTTTCGTGCCGAATGGACTGAAGATGAAGGGGCAGATAATAGGTTGTTAGCCCACACAGGGGCATACACTGATATCCTTGCAGAGTATTTTGACTCATCCAACGCACCTATCCCCGCACCGGGCTACAGATTACTGGAGTTTCATAGCGCTGACGGTTCCGGTTCTAGTACCCACTACCGCACTGGAGACTGGGAAGTGGTGAGGGTGGAAGAGTACCCAACAGCAATACCTAATAACGAGTTTGAGGCGATTGTAGTTGGATACTGCAAATATGTCCCCGTCGAAACTCCGCTGATACCAATGCCAAAAGCTCAGGTTTCGATCGACTCTTTTGGAGATGAATCGGCTTATCAAGAATTCCTTGAGAGCGAGGCAGTTAAAGATTACACCCTAGTGTAACTTAAGTAGATTAAAAAAGGGGCAACTCGCGTCGCCCCTCATCTATTTAACCAGCTACAAAATTAAACTTCCACAGCAATCTTTTGTTCCGAAGCCTCGGGCGAATTAGCTTCACTCGGCGGCACAACTTGCCAGAACTTAGGCAAATATTCCGACCAATTTGCTAAAATCTTTTCAGCTTTCTTGCTGCCGGTTCGATCGCACTGAGCCTCAATCAACTCCTTCAATTGCGCCTCCCCAGCCGCCGTACAAACGCGCTGCATCTTCACAATCTCCCCGTTGACATGAGCCGGGAAACTGCCATCTTCATCGAGGAAATAAGCCAAGCCGCCAGTCATTCCAGCGCCGACATTCCGCCCGACTTTTCCTAACACGACGATCGCGCCGCCAGTCATGTACTCGCAGCAGTGATCGCCCGCACCTTCAATGACTGCTTTCGCCATCGAGTTGCGTACCGCAAACCGTTCGCCAGCCTTACCCGCAGCCAACAGAGTTCCCCCCGTCGCGCCGTACAAACAAGTGTTACCGACGATCGCATTTTCAGAAGCATCATAAGTCGCACCAGCCGGCGGTGCGATCGCGATTTCGCCACCGTGCATCCCTTTACCAACGTAGTCATTGGCTTGGCCTGACAGTACCAGCGTCATCCCCGGCAAATTGAACGCGCCGAAGCTTTGGCCCGCGCTACCAGTGCAATTGAGGGTGATTTGACCGCTAAAGCCCGTGTTGCCGTGTTGCTGTGCGATCGCACCTGCCAAACGCGCTCCCACAGTGCGATCGGTATTCACCAATTTTACACTCTTGCTAACAGTGCCGTGATTGGCGATCGCACTTTGAATCTCAGCATCCGCCAGCAAATCGTCATCCAAAACCGGGCCGTTGCTGTGCACCGATTCGTGCACCAAGAAAGATCGATCGTTCTTAGTATCCGGTAACTTAATCAAACAATCCAAATTAATCGCTTGAGTTTTAGTTAGTTTCACCCCATCGCGCATTGTCAGCAAATCCGCGCGGCCGATGATATCTGCGAGCGACTTATAACCCAATTTCGCCAGCAAACTCCGCACTTCTTGTGCTACGAAATAGAAGAAATTAACAACGTGTTCCGGCGTACCGGGGAACCGTTTCCGCAAGTGTTCTTGTTGAGTAGTCACCCCCACCGGACAAGTATTCATGTGGCAAACGCGAGCCATAATACAGCCTTCTGCAATCATTGCCACCGTGCCGAAACCGTACTCTTCGCCGCCCATCAAAGCGCCTACAACCACGTCCCAGCCGCTTTTAAAGCCACCGTCAACGCGAAGTAAAACCCGATCGCGCAATTTATTTTCCATCAGCACCCGGTGAACTTCCGTCAATCCGAGTTCCCACGGAGAACCTGCGTGCTTGATCGAACTCAATGGCGAAGCACCTGTACCGCCATCGTGGCCGGAAATTTGAATCACATCAGCATTTGCCTTAGCCACACCGGCGGCTACAGTCCCGATGCCGACTTCCGACACCAACTTCACCGAAACTCCTGCTTTCGGATTGATTTGGTGCAAGTCAAAAATCAACTGCGCCAAATCCTCGATCGAATAAATGTCGTGGTGAGGAGGAGGCGAAATCAGCGTGACACCCGGTTTCGATCGGCGCAAATAAGCAATGTACTCGCTCACTTTCGCCCCTGGCAATTGACCGCCTTCACCCGGTTTCGCACCTTGTGCGATTTTAATTTCGATTTGTTTGGCGTTCATCAGGTACTCAGGAGTCACCCCGAAGCGTCCCGAAGCTACTTGTTTGATGGATGAAGAAGCTGTATCGCCGTTCTGCAAACCTTTTAAGTGAGGTAGCGTTTGTGATAAACCTGCTTCGCTCACATCGTTTAGCACTTTGTAGCGCACCGGGTCTTCGCCGCCTTCGCCGGAGTTGGATTTGCCGCCGATGCGGTTCATCGCAATCGCTAGCGTTTCGTGGGCTTCCGGGGACAAAGCGCCGAGGGACATACCGCCGGTGGCGAACCGCTTGACAATATCTGCTACAGATTCTACATCTTCAATGGGAATGGAAGGGCGATCGCTCACAAAATCCAGCAAATCCCGCAAAGCCGTTACCGGGCCATTTTCTAGCTGTTGCTTGTAAACCTCGTAGTGATCGTAAGCCGTTTTTGCCTCAGTGCGATCGTCCCCGCTCGCGCCAAGGACTGAATTACCACCGTTGCTTCCTTCTTCCTCTTCCCTTCTTCCTTCTTCCTTCTTCCTTCTTCCTTCTTCCTCTTCCCTTCTTCCTTCTTCCTTCTTCCTTCTTCCTTCGTTAAAAGTAGTCACAGCCTTGTGCAAAGCCTTCGCCATTTCCGGGCTGTTCCTGTGATATTCACCGCCCCGGCGGTACTGCACAAAGCCGTAATTTTCCAGCTTTTTGACGTGCAATTCTGGGAAAGCCTGACTGTGGCAAGACATTACCTCGTTAGCCAGTTCCGCCACACTCAAACCGCCGATGCGGGAAACAGTGCCTTTGAAACCCAAATCGAGCAAATCGCCGCCAATGCCGATCGCCTCAAAGATTTGCGCCCCCTGATAGCTAGACAGCAGCGAAATCCCCATTTTCGACAGAATCTTCAGCAGCCCATTTTCCACCGCTGTGCGGTATCTAGCTTGAGCCTGTGTGACGGTAATATTGGGAACTTTGCCGTGCTGCATCAAATTTTGAGTCTTAGTGTCAGACCACCAGGCGCGCACGCTTTCCAAGGCCAGGTAAGGGCAAACAGCCACCGCCCCGTAACCTAGCAAACAAGCGAAGTGGTGAGTGCTCCAACATTGCGCGGTATCCACAACCAGCGAAGTTTGCATCCGCAGCCCGACGCTAATTAAGTGGTGGTGAACCGCACCAACTGCCAGGAAGGGCGGAATATAAGTGCATTCTGCACTCAATCCAACAGCAGAAGATACATCTCCTTCTTCCTTCTCCCCTCTTCCTTCTTCCTTCTTCCTTCTTCCTTCTTCCTTCAAAGCTCGATCGCTCAAAATCAGAATCCTCGAACCCTCGCGCACCGAAGCAGCCGCCTCTTGACAAAGTTGCTCGACTGCGCTCTTCAAACCGCCAGGCCCGGCCGCAATTTTGTAAAGCGTTGACAATTCGGTAGCTAGGAAAGACTTTTGCTCTTTCAAGAAAGACAGTTCAGCGTCGTTGAGTACGGGGGAATCAATTTTCAGCCGCTTGGCATTTTCTGGCACTGCTTGCAGTAAATTGCCCCGCAGGCCCACACTCATCGTCAGCGACATCACCATTCCCTCGCGCAGGGGGTCGATCGGCGGATTTGTCACTTGAGCGAACCGCTGTTTGAAATAGTTGTACAGCAACTGAGGCTTTTCTGACAACACAGCCAAGGGAACGTCATCGCCCATACAGAAAGTCGGTTCTTTCCCAGAACTCGCCATCTCGACGATCACCATGTCCAAATCTTCTGCTGTGTAACCGAAAGCAGTTTGGGTTGCCAACAGCGTTTGCGAGTCGAGGGTTGCTGTTTCCGCAAAAGGCTGCGGCTGCAATATTTCGCGGTTTTGTTTCAGCCATTCGCCGTAGGGATGCCGCTTAGCAATGCGCTGCTTGAGTTGCCAATTTTTGAGAATTTCTTGAGTTTGCAGGTCAACTGCAATCATTTGTCCGGGCCCCAAACGGCCTTTTTCGACAATATCTGCTTCGGGAATATCGACAACTCCCGCTTCAGAAGCCACAATTACCAAACCGTCTTTAGTAATGCAGTAGCGGGCCGGCCGCAAACCGTTGCGATCGAGCGTAGCACCTACTTGTTTGCCGTCGCTGAACACCAGCAGTGCCGGGCCGTCCCAAGGTTCTTGAATGCCGCTGTAATATTCGTAAAAATCGACAATTTCTGGATAAGGAGCCAAATCCGGCTGATTTTTGTAGGCTTCGGGTACCATAATTGTCAGGGATTCTAGGGGAGTGCGGCCCGAGTGCACCAACAACTCCATCACGTTGTCCAAGTTTGCCGAATCGCTGCTTTCGGATTTGACAATTGGGTTGAACGTGTCGATATCGGCTTGGGTCCAATTCGGGTGAGCTAAATTCGCTTGCCGCGCCTTCATCCAGGTAATATTGCCCAACAGCGTGTTAATTTCCCCGTTGTGTCCCAGCAAGCGCATCGGCTGGGCTAAGCGCCAGCGGGGCAGGGTGTTGGTGCTGAAGCGCCGGTGATAGACGGCAAAGGAGCTTTTATAAGCGGGATTTTTCAGGTCTTCGTAAAATTCTGCCAGTACGGCCGCTCGCACCATGCCTTTATAGACGATCGTGCGGCAGGAAAAAGAGCAAGTATAAAAGTCTTCGCGGGTGAAGTTGGGGCGACTTGACAGCGCGTGTCCGATGGTGCGGCGCGCCAGAAATAGCTGTCTGTCGAGTTCGTCTCCGGCTAAGTGCGGTGAACTGACAATTACTTGTTCGATTTGAGGTTGATTTTCTAGCGCTTGCTCGCCCAAAACCGACGGTACAATAGGAACTTTGCGCCATCCCAAAAGTTTCAGCCCGCGATCGGCCAGAACTTGCTCAACCACCTGCCGCGCTATAGTCGCTTGAAATTTATCTTGAGACAAAAACAGCATTCCCACGCCGCAGTTTTCCCGCGCAGGAGGCACAATTCCCTGTTCGGCAAACCAAGTATCCAGCAATTCCCAAGGAATCGCGGTCATCAAACCCGCACCGTCGCCGGAATCTCGGTCGGCGGTGCAACCGCCGCGATGTTCTAGACAAGTTAAAGCTGGGAGCGCTTTTTGAATAATCGAGTGGGTAGCTTCGCCGTTTTGGTTGGCAATAAAGCCCACACCGCAGGCATCTCTTTCTTCCACTAACCAGCTTTGGCCGGCGAATGGTGTTCCTCGCTCAGTCTGATGCACGTTTCTGTTTGGATCGATCGTATTACCCATGTTGATTGAATGTTATTTCCGTGATTGTGTGGTTGATGCGTTTTTATAGCTCGGAGAGAAGGCTGCCGAGCGGTGGGAGCCTAGTAAACTTTAAAACAGCATATTGGAAGCTGATTTGATAAAAATTTACGTCTATGCTGCCTGTACTTAGCACTGAAGCCCTGTTTGCAGATTTTAAATTATCTCGCTCGCATCGTCTCGGAGATGTCTCCTAGAATACCCTGCTGTTAAAAAGCAGTGATTCAGCAGGCGATCGCCGCCCGGAGACTAGATACATTGCAGGCGATTCCCTACGGGATAGCTGCGCTTGACGAGTTTTTTGTCTGTTTTTTTTCTGAGTCCGCAAGGGTAGCCTTGCAGCGAACACAGGGAGATAGTAACTTTAGCTTTATTTTGCTTGCTTCGCTGTTGAGTTGCTTTCTTGACATACCCCTGCCTAAAGGCGAGGGGATTCTTGATTCACAGGGATTCCAATGAATTTACCCTCGGCAACCATCTTGACCGTATGCCCTACGGCTGCAAGTCCTCTAATTAGAACTACTTGAGCGGCTGCAACATCTCTGTCCGTTGTATAGCCACAGTTCGAGCATGAATGAGTACGCTCATCAAGCTGTTTTTTTCCTGTCTCTGCTAGACAATTGGGGCAAAGTTGACTCGTCTTATGAGCGCTTACCTTTTGAAAGTACACGCCATATTTCAAACAAGTTTGCTCGCTTGATCGTGAAGAACTGACCCCAGCTTGCGTCTAAGCAGTGTTTCCCTAGCGTCGCCCTAGACAGCCCAATCAGATTCAGATCCTCAACGAAAATCATTCCCACATTTTGGCAGATTTGATGAGATAATTTACGATGCCAATCTTTCCGACTGGTAGCAACATATTCATGCAGTTTTGCGACTTTCTTTTGAGCTTTACGCCAATTGTTAGAACCTAGTTTTTTACGACAGACACGTTGTTGCAGCAATTTAAGCTTGCGTTCTGCGTCTTTAAAAAATCTTTGGCGCTTGACTAAAAGACCGTTAGAAGTTGCTAGATAATTAGTTAGTCCCACATCAATTCCGATACCTTCACCATGGGGCATTAGATTGGGTACTGAAACGTCCCATTGTAGGGTTAACATCACGTACCAACCGCTAACCCTACGGACTATCCTTGCTTGCTTAATCGTTGCACCATCAGGGATAGTCCGTGATTGATGGAACTTAACCAAACCAATTTTAGGGAGCTTCACCGCTTGATTTTGGACGGGGTTAACCCCCAATTGTGGAAACACAAACGATCTCATTGTTCCTGCTTTCTTAAAGCGGGGGAAACCGTGTTTTTGTTCCCACATACTCACAAATGCTTTTTCAAGCCTTCTCAGTGTTTGCTGTAGGACGTGTACTTGGACGGCAGCCAAAGTGGGTATGTTTGCCCTAGCCGTAGTTAAACTTTTGCACTGGCTTGCATAAGTTGGTCGTTTTGTTTCGGCCCGAATGATGAACTCAGATCGGATAGAGCAAGCGTTAATTCGACAACTACGAGACTCAAACCAATGTTTACGCTCTGCCAATGCGTAGTTGTATACCCGACGGCATTGTTCTAGCCAATCTTCAAAGATTGCTATTTGTCCTGCCGTTGGTTTGAGTTTGAATTCGTAGACTAAATGAAACATTTGCTCTATCCTCCTACCTGATTATACTACAACCATAAGCAAACGTTGAAACGCTTTTCCAAGAAGTCTAATTAAAGCCGTCCTAAAAGGACGGGGCTTGCACCGAAATTTTCGGTCAGCGCCCGCAGACACAAAAGCCACCTGCCCGCTCAGTCGGTAGGTGCAATGTAGCAGCGCGGTTCACAACTCGTGAAACCTGTCTTATTGTGAAGTCAACTATCGAGCTGGGAACATCAAGTGTATCAAGAAATTGATAAAATTTTACCGATTACAGTCAGAGATTGTGCGCAAGTCTTGTAAGCGATCGCCCAAAACCCACGCTAAGATGCCTGGCCGAAAAAGGTTGACACTTGTCCATAACCCTAATTAGTATTTTTTTACCCACAAAAGTTTGTAACTCATCAATAAAGGCTATTGCAAGGATTTCTGAAACATTAGGAGCATCTGGTGCCGGCCAGCGCAGCCTTTTTGACAAGCGAATTTCTTGATGGTACCCGCCACGTGATTTATCCGTGGAATCAATCCAAAATCGAAAATCGAAAATCCTCAAGCCCCCGCATTTATCCGTGGGGTCAATCTAAAATCTAAAATCTAAAATCTAAAATCGATTGACCGCACCCAAAAAACGGATACTTGCTTTCTGACAGGAGTCCTGGAGAGGCAAAAATTTTAGACTCTTGTTCAATCTCCCAGATTCATCTGTGCAGTAAATCTCAAATCTCCAATCTCCTATCGACTGACACTCACAAACTTGGCATTGGTAATTTGGTTTAGCTCAAAAGTGGCCGTTCTTACTAATTTGACTAGATTGACCTTTGGGAGATTTCATTTCTATTTTTTATAAAAGAAGGTCAGCGGAAAACGAGCGATATTTTAGTCTGCTCGATGCAATAAACACGGGGAAATTTAGTCACAACTTAATTTTTATAAACAATGGAAATTAATTCTCCTATATTGATCGGGTTCATGTCATCATAAATTTCTCGGAATTCATAAACTTAATGTTAGCTATATAGTTATATAAATTTAAAAATTACCGCAAACAACAACAGTTTAGTACTGTTAATTAAGCTTGACGGACAGTGTGTTTGGGATCGCGAGCGTAATGCAGCTAGAAATATCCTATCCTGAGAGGATGTGTAGCGTAGGGCATAGGGAAGGGGTAACACCCTAAATGCTTGTGGATAGATGAGCTCTACTGAGGCTGGAGAAATCCTGTATCAGCAAGTTCCCTCTTGGAATCAAGAATCTCAGTTTCTTGAGAGTCCAAAGCGTCAAAAATCATCTCATAATTATGCCACGTCTATGAATGAGCTTCTTAAGTTCCTCTTCAATGAACTGCTGTCGTTCAATCAGCGTTCACGCAGTCATTTTATACTTAGTGTCAACTGAAGTATCAACAGCTCTTACATAAAATATTAAGTCGGGTTTTTAAAATCGCTCTTTCATTATTTGTTCTGTCAAATATGTTAAGAAAAATGAAATTAAGGAATAGAACCGCAGATAGAGGCACAATAGTAGATATCAACTATAAGAAGCTTCAGGCTTGACAGAAGTAGTAGGAATACGTAGATATGGCTACCATAACAAATCTTTTTCTCGGATATCACATTAACGAGCAAATATACGTAGGTACGAGAACTTTAGTGTATCGCGGCTTTCGGTGTTCAAATGGGCAGCCAGTCGCGATCAAAGTGCTGCGAAATGACTTTCCCCGCTTCAACGAACTGGTTAACTTCCGCAACCAGTACATCATTGGTAAAAACTTAGATATCCCCGGCAGTGTTAAGGCATACAGCCTGGAGACTTACCATAACCACTATGCTCTGGTGATGGAAGACTTTGGCGGAATTTCCTTAAGTAGCTATCTCACTCTTCTAGCAGAAGCTAGCAAGGAGCCCCTAGAAGGGTTGCCTATTAACGAGTTTCTTCCTATTGCAATTCAAATTGCCAACTCCCTCGACGGACTTTATCGCCACCACGTCATCCATAAAGACCTCAAACCCGCAAACATTCTAATTAACCCCACCACCAAAGAAGTCAAGCTGATTGACTTCAGCATCGCTTCCCTGTTGCCGCGCCAAACCCAAGAAATACAAAATCCCAACGTCCTTGAAGGCACCTTACCTTACATATCTCCCGAACAAACTGGGCGAATGAACCGAGGCATTGATTACCGCACGGATTTCTACTCTCTGGGAGTCACATTCTACGAACTGCTGGCGAGACAGTTGCCTTTCCAAACCGACGATCCGATAGAATTAGTACACTGTCACCTTGCCAAGCAGCCTCTCCCAGTCCATCACCTCAACAAAAGCGTTCCAGTTGTGCTGTCTGAAATTGTTAGCAAACTGATGGCGAAGAATGCTGAAAATCGCTATCAAAGTGCGATCGGACTCAAGTTTGATTTGGAAACTTGTTTGCACCAATGGGAAGAGACAGGTAAAATTGCTTCCTTTAAATTGGGATTGCGAGATTTGTGCGATCGCTTTATCATCCCAGAAAAGTTGTACGGTCGGGAAAGCGAAGTATTCTCCCTGCTAGAGGCCTTTGAGCGCGTGAGTGCCGGCAGCGCCGAAATGATGCTCGTTGCGGGTTTCTCAGGCATTGGCAAAACCGCTGTTGTCAACGAAGTTCACAAACCAATTGTGAGACAGCGAGGATACTTTATTAAAGGCAAATTCGACCAATTCCAACGCAACCTTCCCTTTTCAGCATTTGTCCAAGCTTTTCGCGATTTAATGGGACAATTGCTATCGGAAACAGATGCTAAACTTGAACAATGGAAGTTGGAAATTTTGGCAGCTTTGGGCGAGAGCGCTCAGGCGATCGTTGAAGTCATTCCCGAACTTGAACGTATTATCGGACAGCAACCACCCGTCCCAGAAATTTCGGGCAGTGCCGCTCAAAATCGCTTCAATATGTTGTTTGAAAAATTCATTCAAGTCTTCACAACAAAAGAACATTCTTTAGTGATTTTCTTGGACGATTTGCAATGGGCAGACTCAGCATCGTTAAAATTAATTCAACTGCTGATGAGTGCTACTGATAACCGCTATATCTTTTTAATTGGAGCTTATCGGGATAACGAAGTATTTGCAGCACATCCATTGATAATGACGTTAGCAGAGATTCAAAAAACTGAAGCAAAGGTGAATACTATTATCTTAGCTCCGCTCGCTCAAGCAGACCTAAATTGTTTAGTTGCCGATACTCTAGCTTGTTCTACAGCGTTGGCTCTGCCTTTGACAGAACTCGTTTATCAAAAAACCCAAGGCAATCCATTTTTCAGCACACAATTCCTCAAATCTTTGCATGAAGATGGGCTAATTGAATTTAATTTTGAAGCTCGGTATTGGCAGTGCGATATTGCCCGAGTGCGAACCTTAGCACTAACAGATGATGTAGTAGAATTCATGGCACTTCAGTTGCGAAAGTTGCCAAGCCGGACACAGGAAGTTTTAAAGTTAGCTGCTTGTATTGGCAATCTGTTCGATTTGGCGATCTTAGCAATTGTTGATGAAAATTCGCTAGTAGAAACCGCAACCGCATTATGGAAGGCACTACAAGAAGGGCTAATTTTACCCATTAGCGAAATTTATAAGTTTTATCAAGCAGAGGAGAATAGCAACTCGGTAATCGGTAATGGGAAGGAATCTGACCAATTACCAATTACCCGCGAGCAATTAGCCAAATATAAGTTTTTACACGATCGCGTCCAACAAGCTGCTTATTCCCTGATTCCCGAAGAGCAAAAGCGTTCTACTCACTTAAAAATTGGTCAACTGCTATTAAAGAATACGCCAGAAGCCGAGCGAGAAGAAAGAATTTTTGATATTGTCAATCACTTAAATGTGGGAGTTGAGCTAATTATCCCGGAGGCAGAACGGGAGCAATTAGCACGATTGAATCTGGTTGCTGGAAAGAAAGCCAAAGCTGCTACCGCTTATGCTGCTGCGGTTGAATATTTCAATGTTGGGAAGGAATTACTGACTGCCAATAGTTGGGAAAATCAATACGAACTAACATTAGGGCTGCATACAGAAGCAGCAGAAGCGGCATATCTGTGCGGTGACTTTGACCGGATGGAAGAATTGGCATCAGTCGTGGAAAGCTGTGCCAAAGTGCTACTGGACAAAGTGAAAGTCTATGAAGTACAGATGCAAGCTTGTATGGCGCAAAATAAGTTACAGGAAGCGCTGAATACGGGACTACAAGTTTTAAAACTGTTGGGGGTAGAGTTTCCCTCGGAGCCAAATCCGTCTGATATTGGGCAGGCATTAGGCGAAACTGCGGCAATTTTTAACGAGAAGCGAATTGAGGATTTAATTGGTCTGCCTCAAATGAGGGAGCCCGATAAACTAGCAGCCATAAGACTTTTATCAAGTATCTTTGCTACTGCATACCTTGCTGCTCCTGCACTGTTGCCTTTGACTGTATGCAAACAAGTACAATTATCCGTCCAATATGGGAATGCTTCCGTTTCTCCCTTTGCTTACGCCAATTATGGTTTTCTTCTTTGTGGAGTTGTGGGAGATATTGATTCCGGTTATCAGTTCGGTCAATTGGCTTTAAGTGTAGTGTCAAAGTTAAATTCTCAAGAAATCAAAGCCAAGACAGTCTTCGTAGTAAATTCCTTTATGCGACATTACAAAGAGCATCTCAGAGAAACCTTAGAGCCTTTGATGTCAGCTTATTCTAGCGGAATGGAGACAGGAGATATAGAATATGCAGCCTATAGTTTATTACAGTATTCCTGTTCAGCTTACTATAGTGGCAAAGAACTCACTGTCCTTGAAAGAGAGATAGCAAGAAACAGAGATGCTATTGATAAAATCAAGCAAAAAAAACCGCTTAATTATATAGAAATTTATTGGCAGGCTATCTTGAATATGCTGGGAAAAAGTAAAAATTCCTGCATTCTAAAGGGTGAAGCCTACGATGAGCATATCAAGTTGCCAGTTTACCAGGAAACAAATGACCAAATCGGATTTGCCTACATATATTTAAACAAGCTTTTACTTTGTTATTGGTTTGAAGAATACTCAGAAGCGATTGATAATATCGCTCTAGCAGAGAACTATTTAAATGCAGCAATAGGAATGCCCCTTGTTCCTGTTTTCCATTTCTACGATTCTTTGGTGCGGTTGGCGGTGTATTCTGACACTCCCCAGTCAGAACAACAGAAACTTCTCGACAGAGTACAAGCTAATCAAGAAAAAATGCAAAATTGGGCGCATCATGGCCCAATGAATTATCTGCATAAATTCTATTTAGTAGAGGCAGAACGGCATCGGGTTTTAGACCAAAAATTAGAAGCGATCGAGATGTACGATAAGGCGATCGCTCTAGCTAAAGAAAACAAATACGTCAATGAAGAAGCTTTAGCAAACGAACTGGCTGCAAAATTTTATTTACAGTGGGGTAAAGAAAAACAGGCTCAACTTTATCTAATTGATGCCTATTATTCCTACTCTCGTTGGGGGGCTAAAGCGAAGATTGATAGGTTAGAACAATGCTATCCTCAATTGCTTTCTCCTATTTTGCAACAGAATCAAGGTCGTTTGTTCGAGGTAGGAACAACCTCCAATGACACCTCATTTTCTACCAAAAACCAAACAATTACTGGGAGTACGAGTAGCGCCGTAATAGATTTACCAACAGTTATCAAAGCTTATCAAGCTCTGTCTAGCGAAATAAAGTTTGAACAATTGCTCACTACCCTGATGGAAGTGGCGATTCAGAATGCAGGGGCTCAAACAGGAGTATTGATTTTGAGAGAAGAGGAGAACTGGAAAATCGCTGTCCACTGTAGCGATGGCCCAGGCTGTCTTCTGCAAGAAACTATTGCGATCGAGGAGAGCAAATCAATTCCCCAGACTGTGATTAATTACGTCAAACGCACGCAGAAGACGCTAGTTTTCGATGATGTCAAGACAGAATTAATATTTGCTTCTGACCCCTATATGATGCAGCATGAACCTAAGAGCATCCTATGTACTCCGATTCTCCATCAAGGCAAAATGATGGCAATTCTGTATTTGGAAAATAATCTGACAACGGGGGCATTCACTCGCGATCGCGTAGCCCTCCTCAACATCCTCTGCTCGCAAGCTGCGATCTCGCTGGAAAACGCCCGCTTGTATCAGGAATCTCAACAGCTTTATCAACAATCTCAGGAGAATGCCCAAAAACTAGAGCAGTCTATCAACAATCTCAAGCAGATGCAACTGCAACTGGTACAGAATGAGAAGATGTCTGCTCTCGGAAATTTAGTCGCAGGGGTAGCCCACGAAATTAACAATCCCGTAGGCTTTATCGTCGGCAATTTGCAACCGGCTCAAGAATATGTGGGGGATTTATTTAACTTGATTGATTTGTATCAAGAAAAATTCCCCGATCCGGGAGTGGAAATTGAAGCAGAAATTGAGGAGATGGACTTGGAGTATTTGCGAGAAGATTTGCCAAAATTAATTGGCTCGATGAAGGAGGGAGTCGATCGCATCCGCAATATCAGTACAAGTTTGAGAACGTTTTCGAGGGCCGATAGCGATCGACCAGTTTCTTTCAATATTCATGATGGAATTGACAGCACTGTGCTGATTCTCAAGCACCGTTTAAAAGCGAGCGAGTTCCGCCCTGCCATTGAAATTGTGAAAGAGTATGGTAACTTGCCCCTAGTGAAATGCTTTCCCGGACAGTTAAACCAGGTATTTATGAATATACTGGCCAATGCCATTGACGCTCTGGAGGAGTCCAATAAGGGACTCAGTTTTAGTGAAATTAAAGCCCGACCTAATCAAATCACTGTTCAAACTGTTATGAGTGAATCCAAAAATCAGGTTTTGATTCGGATTAAGGATAATGGAACGGGGATGCCGGACTCCGTGAAGGCAAACATCTTTAACCACTTATTCACAACCAAGCCTGTGGGTCAAGGAACGGGATTAGGATTGTCGATCGCCCACCAAATTGTTGTGGAAAAACATGGAGGTACATTAACAGTGAATTCTTCCCTCGGGGAGGGTTCGGAGTTTGTGATTTCTATTCCGGTGTGAGCAGTTGGTAGTAGGGCTTTAGGGCAATTAGCGCCATCGACTAACCTAGACCCGATCCAGAGCTTCATGCTCATCACAGCGATCGGCAAAAATATAGGGTTTAGTAAGAAAAAACATACGGATATTCCGGGTTTCTAAATCCCCTTGCGTTTAGGACTGAAATTGTGAGTTGTAAGCTGTGAAACGTAATTTGTTGTATTGGCGCCGAATATTGTCAGTCTGGATTTTACCCGTACTGGCGATCGCCCCGTCTTTAGTGTGGAATCAACCCGGAAGAGCACAAGAGGGGGAGAGGGCTGGGTTGATTGATGCTTCGAGAGCCCGCCAGGGAATGAATTCCCGGGCTGATAGCGAAAGTCGGTTAAAATTGAGATGTTGCACCATTGTCAATAAGCTTTTTATGAACGGGCAAGATGCCCGTGAAGCGAGAAAATCTACTGTTTGTGGAACAGGCATCTTGCCTGTTCTTGAGAATGGTGCAAGATGTGAGTTAAAACCGACTGAAATATTGACCGATAGTTCTGTTGAGAAAACTTCAGCTATGAGACAGGGGTTTCAACCCATGTCGGAATATAGGTTTTTGGCTCAATCTGTACCGCCATCTTCGAGGATTAGACAAGGCAGCCAAGTGTCTCTAAACGGCCGCATTCTACCCCTAAGTTGGACTCAGCAGCCGGCAAACAGCACTTCTGCGGATTTCCGAACTGGGATTGCTGACGTTGGATTGATGCAAAGTGCGGGAGTGGATTTGCTTAGCAGCGCCGACAGTACGAAACAACCGGTGCAGTGGTTTTCGGTATCTTTAACCGGTGCTCAAAGCTTAGCAGCGCGGGCAACAGGATCGTATCGTTACTTAGATGTTACGGATTTTGCGTCCCTTGCGGGTTGGCAGATATCAGCAGATGGTAATGTTCTGAGAATCACGTCTCCCGCGGCAAATGTGAGTGGAATTCGGCAAGCAGAAAGAGAATGGGGCTCGCGCATTGTTGTCGATCTCGATCGCCCCGCCCCTTGGCAAGTCAACTTTGTCGATAAACCAAGCCCGTCGCCGACACCCACGCCCAACCCCCCGGACGACCCCACAAAGCCCGCTATCCCACTACAAGGCCTCCGCGCTGCGCCAAACCTCGAAACACCAGACGACCCGACCAAACCGGCTCTCCCGCTGCAAAGGGGGCCTTTACAGCAGATTATCGGTCAAGAATGGTCGATCGCGATCGATGCCAAAGTCGATCCCGCCTTACTTCAGGACACTTTTCAAACCAGCAAACAATTGCTATCACTAAAAGTCGAACCTGCAGGCGATCGAACCCGAGTCAAAGTGACGATTCCTTTAGGTTGGCGGCCGCAAGTTTTCAGTGAGGGAAATCCCAATCGATTAGTTATCGACATTCGGCCAGATTCGTTAGTAGAAAAAAACATTCTTTGGGTTCCCGGTGTGCGGTGGCAGCAGCAGTATCAGAATTTAGGAACCGCGCGTTTTCCGGTAGTTTGGTTAGAAGTCAATCCGCGTCAAGCTGGTGTAAAAATTCGACCAATTCTCAGCAATCCGCCTGCCGAGCAAGGCACTGCACCTTTATTGCAAACAGCAGAAGTTTCGGGAGCGGCTGCGGCGATTAATGCAGGATTTTTTAATCGGATAAATCGATTAGCTTTAGGGGCAATTCGCCGCGACAATAAATGGCTTTCCGGGCCGATATTGAACCGGGGGGCGATCGCCTGGAACGATGGGGGAGAATTTGCGATCGATCGTTTGACTTTGCAAGAAACTTTGATCACTCCAGCCAATCAATTTTTGCCTGTTTCTCATCTCAATAGTGCCTACGTGCAATCGGGAATCGGTCGCTACAATTCTGATTGGGGAACAACTTATACTCCGTTGTCTGGCAATGAAATAGTTGTGACAGTTGCGGGCGATCTAGTTGTCAGCCAATCCCCCGGAGGTGCGGCGGGAACAACTACTTTTCCCATTCCAGCTAACGGTTATATTTTGGCTTTGCGTTCGGATTTGTCGATCGCCCCTCAATTCACCCCCGGCACTTTGTTGCGTCTGGAAACTAACACTATTCCGGCTGATTTTAACCGTTTTCCCTACATTCTCGGCGGCGGGCCGGTGTTGGTACAAAACAGTCGAGTTGTGCTGGATGCGAAGGCGGAAGGGTTTAGCGATGCCTATGTTCGACAGACAGCAATTAGAAGTGCGATCGGGCGAACTGCTGCGGGGAATTTGCTGATTGTAGCGGTGCACAATCGCGCGGGCGGGGCGGGGCCAAATTTCGCAGAACTGGCGCAGATATTGCAGCAAATGGGTGCTGTGGAGGCTTTAAATTTGGATGGGGGAAGTTCGACGAGTTTGTATTTGGGAGGTAGTTTGCTCGATCGACCTCCGTCAACGGCGGCGAGAGTTCATAATGCGATCGGTATTTTCATTCAACCATAAACCGTCACGTTAAATTGTAGGGTGCCCCGGTGTGCGTTATCTTCTCAAAAATCGAGAATCTCCGCACCGGGGCACCTTACAAACTCTTGTCCTCCCCTTATTAAGGGGGGCTAGGGGCGATCGATAAGACTGTAGAAAGAAGACAATACTCAACAAAATTCCCCCATCTCAGCTATAATAAAAACCATCCTCTCCACATCCTCACATACCCCTCATGAGGCACTGATCCCCTGGACAACAACTGTATCAAGGCAAATACCTAATCGAAGAAATTCTCGGCGGCGGATTCGGTGTCACTTACCGCGCTCAAAACCGCAAAGAAGGCAAATTAGTGGCCATCAAAACCCTGAATACTAACGTTCAAGGTAAGCCAAACTTTCGCGAATTCCAAACCAAATTTGTCAACGAAGCTTTATCTTTAGCCCGGTGCAGCCATCCCCACGTTGTTCAAGTTTACGAAGTGTTTCCCGAAATGGTAGGAAATATCGAATTGTGGTGCATGGTGATGGAATTAATCGACGGAATTGACTTAGCTAGCCATCTCGAAGATAACGGCATTTTGTCGGAAGCCAAAGCTTTGCCAATTATTCAACAAGTGGGAAGCGCGCTGAGTTTTGTTCACAAGCAAGGATTTACTCACCTCGATGTTAAACCCCAAAATATTATGATAAGAACCCCCCCCAGCCCCCCCTTGGTAAGGGGGGGAGGAAGAGAAAATACCCCCTTCTCTTCTTCCCCTTTTAATAAGGGGGGTCAGGGGGGTGCAGTTTTGATTGATTTTGGCTTAGCGCGACAAGTTACAGCAGCAACGCTTTATGTGATGTTGACTGGTGAGTTGCCGTTTCCGTCGCAATTCAGGAAGCCAAATATTCCTTTAACTCCGCCAAAGCAATTCAATTATGAGATTAGCGACAGGGTGAATGCGGCGATTGTGAAAGGGATGAAGTTGGAACCGCAAAATCGCCCGCAGTCGGTGCAGGAATGGTTGGATTTAGTGATACAAAAACAGGTGGCTGCTGACACTACGCCGCTGGTTTCAGCCGTGGGGATGGATTATATAAACTTGCGGAATTTATTGGCGGCAAAAAAGTGGCGAGAAGCCGATGAGGAAACGGGGAGAGTGATGTTGAAGGTGGCGGGTAGGGAGAAAGAAGGATGGCTGGATACAAAGAGTATTGAAAAATTCCCCTGCGAGGACTTGCGTACCATTGACCAACTTTGGATAAAATATTCTAACGGTCGCTTCGGCTTTAGCGTGCAGAAGCGCATTTATCAAAGTCTGGGGGGAACCAGTGAATATGATGAAGCAATATTCGAGAGGTTTGGATCTCGTGTCGGTTGGATACAAAAAAATGAAAGGCTGTACTACAACGACCTCACTTTTTCAGAGAAAGCACCAGAAGCTCATCTCCCCGTGAGGGGAAGGGGTGGGCTTTTGTGTGGTGTTGTGCCTCTTCTCTCGCGCTGAGACTTGTGGACTCTAACATCTAAGCGTTTCAGGGTTTCATAAAGATTTATAACCGAGCTTAAAACCACGATCGCCACTTCTAAGTTAATGCCTAAAACTCCCACTTACCATGACTATAAGATAAACTTTATTATTAACTATAGGGGCGAAGCATTCCGCGAAAAATATGAGCTTCAAAACCGACAATATATTGCTCGAATGCTTCGCCCTGGCCTCCGCGTCCGATACAATTTCGATGTTTCAAAAAGTAATTAATCTGATTTCCCAAGGCAGATATTAGTAAACCCGCGCTGATTAGTGATAATCCTGAAGATTCGACTTTACTCGCGTGGATTGGGCGAAGCATTCCGATGGTTTCGCCAGTTAAAAAACCAAACAACCACCGAACCAACTCAAAAAACTCAAAGCCCCCCCCTTAGCAAGAGGGGGTTGGGGGGGTTAAAAAACCAAACAACCACCGAACCAACTCAAAAAACTCAAAGCCCCCCTTAGCAAGGGGGGGTTAAAATCTAAACAACCAAGGAAAAAACTAAAAAACACTCTTACTCCCCCCCTTAGCAAGGGGGGGTTAAAATCTAAACAACCAAGGAAAAAACTAAAAAACACTCTTACTCCCCCCCTTAGCAAGGGGGGGTTAAAATCTAAACAACCAAGGAAAAAACTAAAAAACACTCTTACTCCCCCCCTTAGCAAGGGGGGGTTAAAATCTAAACAACCAAGGAAAAAACTAAAAAACACTCT